>Ga0115001_10000525_pt1 | contig 28411 bp, 28 predicted proteins | sample ArcticOcean_MG_C_12_FD_89869 | JGI IMG/M metagenome (GOLD analysis project Ga0115001, IMG submission 89869) | Marine microbial communities from western Arctic Ocean - ArcticOcean_MG_CB8_130 | ecosystem: Environmental > Aquatic > Marine > Oceanic | place: Arctic Ocean: Canada Basin | collected... | reverse complement strand
GAGGTCTTCGCCGCGGCGTTTTGTAGGATTGCTGCATTTTGAATGCGGGGGAGATGGCTCCCGGGACGGGGTGGAGGTAGCGAACCTTGCCCTGGGCTTCTCCGGCTATCGGATCGACAAAGGAGAACGCATTGACCTGTCGAAAAAGAGTATCGAAAAGCGTCAAGACGCAAGTGTATGAGAGCTACGATAATCAGAGGCAGCGTAAGACCTCTGAAAAGAAGCGATGTTCAACCGCTGGATACGCAAAATCGTATGTCCGGTTTTGGGGGAGGGGTGACGGGCGTAATCCCGGGACCCCGACCCGCTCGTTAGTCCTTTGAACCCCACCAGGTTTTGTTGGGCTTGAAGTCTGGCTTGAGGAAGTTGGCGTGCTGTTTCTCAAGGCGAGGTTTCTCCCTGCTAGTGACCTGTTCCAGTTGCTTTTTCTTCTTTTCCGGATCGAAGCGGGGGTCGGGTTGAGGGACCTTTGCACCGACTTCGGTGAGGTGAGCGGTGAGCTCGGTTGAGAGACGAGTCACGATGTTCGAGTGTCGTTTCGAAACGTCGCTGACTTCGCCGATGTCCTTGGAAACATTGTAGAGTTCTTCCCGACCGTCTTCGTAGTAGCGGATCAGTTTAAAATCGCCTTTTCGAATGATGCTTGATGGCTCGCCACCTTGGTTGCCATAGTGGGGATAGTGCCAGTAGAGAGTACGGTCGCTTTTCTCACCCCGAAGAGCGGGGACGAGGGAGCGGCCATCGATATGTTGATTGGGAAGTTGCTTAAGGCCGGCGAGTTCAAGCAAGGTTGGGTAGAAGTCGGTTCCGGTAGCGAATTGTTCGGAGGTCGAGCCGGGCTTGGTGACTCCTGGAGCGCTGATGTAGAAGGGCTGACGAATGCCACCTTCCCACTGGCGTCCTTTTCCGCCGCGGAGGGGGAGGCAGGAGGTTGCAAAGGCGTCTCCTGAGGAGACACCGCCATTATCTGAGGTGAAAACGACGATGGTGTTTTGGTCGAGGCCCGCCTTTTTGAGTCCGTCCAAAACGATGCCGACGGCGTCATCCATCGATTCCATCATGCCGGCATAAATGGGGCAGTCTTGCACCTGGCGGACGGACTTGTTGCGGTCGACCTTAAAGCGTTCTTTTGCGAGTCCGGCTTTGGTGGCCTTTTTGCGATACTTTTCCCAGAGCTCCGGAGTGGTTTGGATGGGGCCGTGGACCGAATAGAAGGAGAGGAAAGCGAAGAAGGGTTTTTCGGAGTCTTTCTTGATGTAGTCGATCGTTTCGTTGGCCAGACGGATGGGGAGCGATTCTCCCGGAGGTCCGTCGGTGAGGTCGGGGTTTTTGTAAGGGGAGAAGAATCCGCCGGGAGGCGAGCCGCGATGATGGCCGCCTATATTGATCTCGAATCCGTGGTGCTCGGGTTTAGATTTCTCGCCTCCGAGGTGCCATTTTCCGGCAAAGAAGGTGCGGTAGCCGCCGTCCTTGAGCGCTTCGGCGACAGTGGTGATATCGGAGGGGAGATTCTGCAGATATTCTGTAGGAAGGACACGGTCGTTGCGATTCCATTTGGTCCCTGAGGCAGCGCCGATCCAGTCGGTTATCTGAATGCGGGCGGGATATTGGCCGGATATGATGGCGGCGCGGGAGGGAGAGCAAACTTGGCAGGCGGAGTAGCCATTAGTGAAGCGCATGCCGGATTTGGCGAGGGCGTCGATATGGGGCGTCTCGTGAAAGGTGGAGCCCTCGCAGGAGAGGTCCTTGATGCCAAGGTCATCGGCAAGGATGAAAACGATGTTGGGTTTGGCTGCTACGAGAATAGGCAGGAGGCAGATCGCAGAGAGAAAGTTCATATCGTTCCAAAACAAACCTTTCTGGTGCGTTCTTTCAAATATGAATTAGTGCTTTGATGCTCAATTACCGATTATCGGAGCTCGCAATTCTCACATTTAGGAAAAAGTTCCCTGGTTCCCTAAAATTAAAAAGACTCTGCGGCGAGGCGAGTGACAGCGGTTACGCGAGGAGGTAAATTGGAGTCGAAGGGCTTCGACGGTGGCTGGATCCAGCGGCTTTTGTAAGTTACTCGGCGGCCCGAGTGGCATCAGATCGCATTCTGGCAATCTCGGCTTCGAGACCTGGCACTTTTTGAGCATCGTCTCTAAAACGTTGCAGCTGGTATTTGAGGTCGCTGTTTTGCTGGTTCAGCGTCTGGACGGTTGCTTTAAGACCATCAATTTGGCGCAAGGTGTTTTCCTGGGAGACAAGGATGCTATTGAGGGAATCGACATCTTGTTTGATTCTCGTGGCAAGTCCGTTGGCTGATGGATTGGAGTTCTGATTAGGGTTCAGATAGATCGAATTTTTTGCCATGCGGGCTTCCTCGATTTGCGCCTTCAATTTGGCGTTTTTCTGATCTTCTTTGCTGTCCTTCTTGCCGAATTGCTGGGAGATGACAAGGAGGAGGAGGAGGAGGACAGCGGCCCCTATCACGATGCCGGTGATGAGGTTTTGATTGGAGCTAGCGGTCGCCTGTGAGGACGGTTCGTTCTGGTCTTGGTGATCGTTATCTTCTACCATAGAGTTTGGGATTACTGGTGTAGGGCGCGGAGTTTGCGCAAAAAGGTGAAAATTGAAATTTAAAAGTCACAGATCTGGAGCGATGCTCCACTGACGATATGATTGGTAAATTACTCCTAATGAGCGGAATCATTCCCGTTATTGTCTCCGTTTTCGCCCGGAAGTTCTTCTGTGACCGGACTCTCCGGCGTCATGGAGACGAGACCGTGGCCATCACTGGAAAGGAATTCGCGGAGGCGATCCTCAGTCAGGGAAAGGTCACAGGAGTGGAGATTGAGGAGAAACGGCGGCCTTTTTTACCGATTGGTCCGGAGCGTTTGGTGATTTCTCCCTCGATTTGCAAATCGAAGAAAGCCCGGGATGTCGCGGCGGCTGGCTTGCTGGCGGGGCTCGTGCTGATGGCCCGGCGGCAGAAAAAGGTGGTGAGTTGGCGTGCCTGGGCGGTGAAGTTTGGCTGGGCCATGCCGAGCTTTTCCGTGGTGATCGTGACCTTTGCGACGGTGGCGACCTCGTTGCTTCCATCGATGGCGATTGGCATTGTTTTGGGAATCCTTGGCTTCGCGGCCTTGGCGCTGTGGTTTACTCTTCCAGTGGAACGTGAGGCAGCGAAAACAGTGGCTCATTTTCTCGATGACACTGCGATTGTGAATCGACGCTCCGAAGCGGAGGTTCTCTCCGAATTGGTGAGCGCCCTTGCATGGCAGCGACTGGTTCCTGGTTGTGTCGAGTGGCTCGTTCCAAAGGCTAAACCGAAGGACGTCTCACCTTGATCCAGTAAAAGAGGATCAAGGGCAGGAGCATCACGAGGAAAGAGGGCGCGAGCCAAGCGAGGCTTGCCTTGAAATCGTTATCGACTCCTTTGAGAAGCGCGGCAAAAAGCAGGCTGGTCATTCCGAAGCCGATATTGAGGGCGAGACCTTTGAAGCTCAGGACGGTGGCGCGTTGTCGGGAGTCGACCTTGGCATTGAGGTAGTGGGAGGAGAAAAAATTGAGGAGTCCGAAGCTGGCGGAAAAGAGAACGACGACCAAGACGCCGTAGTATTGCCAAGCTTGGGCAATCCCCAAAAGTCCGAGGAAGGTGAAAACGGAAATCCAGAGGTAGTTGGTGGCGAGACGCCCCTTTTCCACCATGCGCCTGGCGAGACGGGGCATGAGAATTCCCATGGCAGCAAAACTGGCTCCGATAATTCCAAAGGAACTCTCGGGTAAATCGATAAGGCGATAATATTCCGAATTCATCGTGAGGAAGAGACGCACGAGAGTATCGTGGACAAGAGCGGCGAGGATGAGGGCGAAGACGATGGGGGTGCCGATGATCCAGCCGCCGGTCTTGTGGATGCTGGTCCAGAGTGAGTCGCTGGCGAGGTCTTCCGATTGGGTGACAGGTTCCTTCATCAAGAGGGAAATCGGAAGCGCGATGAGGGCGGAAATGAGAGTGAGGTAGATGGGAAAGCGGATGGCGGTTTCCTTGGCGAAGTTGGTTCCTAGGAGATTGTTAAGAAAGGAATGATCATAAACGGCGCCGCCGATGAGCATGGCGACGACGAAGGCGCAGGAGGAGAGCGTCATGAGCCGGGCGAGAACTTTGGGCCACTGGGCTTCTTGTTCTCCCTCAGGGAGTGAGTCGTAGGCAAGGGCTTCGTCGGCTCCACTTGCGGAAGCTTCTGCGGCGCCGGAGAGGATGCGATTGAGAACCCAAACCCAGAAGATGAGATTGGCATTTCCGAAAGGGACGAAGGCGATGAGGCTCATTTCCAAAATCATCAAGACCGCGGCGATGATGATCATGGGGCGACGGCCCAATTTATCGGCGAGAGCTCCCGAGGGAACTTCCAGAAGGACAATGGAGACGGCCCAGATGGCATTCAGAATGGCGAACTGCGCCATCGTGAGACCGTAGTCGAGCTGGAGGACGGCGAAGATCGGGTAGTAGAAACGCGCGTTAAAAAGGAGCCGGAAGGCAATGAAGAGGGGGATGTTGCGCGGCACGGGAAAAAGGAGAGAAATTCAAAATAAATTCAAATTCGAGAAACAAGAAACGGAAGACGGGGAGCCGAGAGATGGGGAGTTTTTTTCGGGGAGTCCTTTTCCTCTCCCTTTTACTTGGGAAGCACCCAGATGTTTCGGAAGACGACGGGGTTGCCGTGATTTTGAAGGTAGACAGGACGGGCTTCGTCTTTGAGGGGGCCGTTTTTAGGAGAGGCGGTGGTGAAGTCTTTGGTGAGTTTTTGATTCTTGTGAATGAGGACACCGTTGAGTTTCACGGTCATTGAAGGCCAGTCGGTCATTTTACCTCCGGCATCAAACTTGGCTGCGGTGAAGTCGACATCGTAAGTCTGCCATTTGAGGGGAGGAAGGCACATGTTGAGACGGGGCTCGGCGATGGAGTAGATGCCGCCGCACTCGTTCATTTTCCCGTCGAGGCCGAAGGAATCGAGGATCTGGGTTTCCCAGCGCCCGCCAAAGTAGACGCCGCTATTTCCGCGGCCCTGACCACGGGCGAAGGGTTTGTAAGGGGGGCGGAATTCGAGGTGGAGCTTGTAGCTTTTAAAGGTCGGCTTGCTGGTGGTTCCGGTGGCTTGAAGGAGGCCATTTTCCATCTTGCCGTTTTGCCAGTGCTCGACGGAAGTGCCATCGAACAACACGGTGGCTCCTTCCGGTGCCTTGGCTCCGAGGGTGGGGCTTTCGCGTTCGATGCGAGGGAGGATGACGGGGGTGGATTTACCGATTTTAACGGTGATGTTTCCTTTTCCGAGGGTGAGGGAGAGGGGGGCTTTTTTGTCGGGGATGAGTTGGTTTTCTTTTCGGGTTAGGTTGTAGATCGCACGAGAGTCTTCTTTTTTCCAGCCTTTGCCGGGGAGGCCATTTTCGAGGAAGTAGGCGGTAAATTTTCCGTCGCCGAGGGCTACGAGTTGAATGCCAACGGGTGCGCCTTCTTTGTAGTATTCGCCTTGGATCGAAAAATCAGGGTTTTCTTTGGCTGCTTTTTCGGGGTCGATCCAAGTGGACTTGGGAGATTTCTTGTCCTCGGCTTGGGCGGAAGCGAAGGCGAGGAGAGTAGTGAATAGGAATAGTTTCATGATGGTTTGATTTGTGATTTGGCGGCGGAGCGAGGCGATGAAAGGTTACTGGCCGTTTTTCCCAGGTTTTCCCCAGGTCGACTTAAGTTCACAAATGGTAAGCTGGTGAACCTTGCAACCCACGATTTGTTGGGTCCAGGGGGCGAGGCGGGGATCTAAGATGAGGGAAGCCGTGATTTCGCCGAAGTGGGAGAAAGCTTCGACGGACATGCGGTCGATGAGGAGGCGGAGGGAGATCTCGCCATCGCGGGGTTTGAGGTCGCGGCAGAGGAGGGGCCATTTTTCGAGAAAGCCGGTGATATCGTGCTGAGTGTCAATCCTGCCATTCAAGGGACCCCTTCCGAAGGTCTCACCGGCGACGAGCCAATCGCCGTAGGAAGGGGTTTCGAAGTCGGTAACAACGAGGTCCTCCGCGACAAGAGAAAGCGCTGAGCAGGCAAGGGTGAGGATCGCTTTTGCGGGAAGAGTCACGGCAAGTAGTATCGCTGAATTCTGTGCGAAGGACAATTCAAGTCTTTCGGGACTTCCTTTCACTGACTGATTTCCTTAATTGACGACTCTAATCTCTATCTCGCGAACGATTTTGAGCGGAATAATTTTTATCGCAACGACGGGGAAACCTTTGTTGATTTGGCTGATGCGCTCGGCGTGGAGGATCTTTCGGCGGGAATGGGAATCACCTGGGGGGATTTTAATAACGACGGGAGATCTGACGCCTAAGTGAGCAATATGTTCTCGAGTGCAGGGAACCGGATCGCTTATTAGAGGCAGTTTCGAGAAGGCGTTTCGGACGACGGCCGTTCAGAAATTGTCCTGGCTACTTGCGACATCGAAGGATGATTCGCTGCGCGATGGAGAAGAAGCAAGCCGTCTCATCACGGAGCTTGTTTCTAGGCCAATTCTTTCCGGCACTTTTCGAGAAGTGCTTTGGTGGCCTTGATGCCCTTTTCTTCCGAGAGCTTTCCTCCTTCGTATTCGACGCCAACCCAACCGTGGTATTTGTGGTCGAGCACGATTTGGAGCGCCTTCTTGAAGTTGGTTTTAGTTTCATCCCCGGCTTCGTTGAAGTCGTGAGATTTGGCCGAAACTCCTTTGGCAAATGGCATGAGCTCTTTGAGGCCCTTGTAGCGATCGTAGCCGTGGAAGTTTCCGAAATCGGGAAGCGAGCCGCATTCATCGAGGCCGACGTCGCCAAGGACTTTGGCCATCCATTCTCCATTGGAAGAAAGCCCGCCGTGGTTCTCCACGATGATGTTGATTTGGTGATCTTGGGCAAAGGTGGTCAGGGCGGTGAGGCCTTTGACGCAGTTGAGTGCTTTTTCGTCGTCGGTCGTGCCTTCTCCATGTGAGTTCACGCGGATGGAGTGGCAGCCGAGGAACTTGGCGGCTTCAACCCATTTCTTATGCTGGTCGACGGTTTTCTGTCTTTTGGCATCGGTGCCGGCGCCGAGGTGGCCTTCGCCATCGACCATGATGAGGACGTTGCTCATACCAAGATCGGAGACGCGCTTTTTGAGCTCGTCAAGATACTTCATGTCCTTGGCCTTGTCCTTGAAGAACTGGTTTACGAATTCGAGGCCGAGGATGTCGAAGTTCTTCTTCGTGAACTCGGGCCATTCCATATTGGTCAACTTTCCGCCCTTGAGCGCGCGGTGGTTGGACCACTGGGCGAGGGAAATTTTAAAGAGAGACCCAGGGTCCTTCTTGTGGGCTCCGTGGTGATCGGCTAAGGCTGAAGCGGTTAGTGAAGCGATTGAGGCGTGAATAAATTTTCGACGTAACATTAGGTGATATTCACGCTGGAATGCTGGCAAGGAAAGGTGAAAGTTCAGTAATGAGTATAACGACCAAGCGAGGGGACGAGGGAACTACTGATTTGCTTTTTGGAGGGAAGTCCTCAAAGACCGCTTCTCAGGTAGAAGCTCTCGGTGAGGTCGATGAACTGAATGCGGTGCTGGGACTGGCTCGCGTGGCAATGGATGGCGAAGCGGCGGAAGTGATCGACCAGATCCAGAAGTGGTTGGTGACACTCATGGGGGAGCTGGCGATGCCCGAGGGAAAGGACGAGGCTTATGAAAAAGCGGGCTTTGGAAGGATCACGGAGAAGGAGATCGAGTGGGTTGAGAATTTAAGTGGGGGAATCGAAGGAGATCGAAAATTTGAGGGCTGGCTTCGGCCGGGAGAGACCGGAGGAGAGCTGGCGGCAAGATTGCACCTGGCGCGGACGGTGGCTCGAAGGGCGGAAAGATCGGCGTGGAAGGTTTCGGAAAAGGTGGCGACGCGGGAGCTGCGGATTTTTCTGAATCGGCTCTCGGATGCCTTTTGGCTGATGGCGCGAAAGAGTGAGGAGGCGCTAGGATAGCGGTCCCGGCTGTCTAATTCTGAACGGCCCGGACGCGGAGGAAGCGCTCGGTGGTGTCGACAATTTTAAGACCAAGTAATTTGGGGTTTGCACTTGCCGTCAGGGGGATCTCCTCCATGGAAGATGATCATATCCGTCTTTTCCGAGGGGACGGAGAAGCTCTTTTCTTAGACGAGGGTTTTGTATTCGTCGGCGAAAAGTTGGGCAGGGGTGAGAGAAAGTATGAGTGATTTGATGAATGAGCGCATGATTCCGGTTTGAGGTTGTTATTGGAACCTCTAATCGAAGTTAAGCGAGACGCCTGATCTACAGCAGGATGAGCTTGGTGGAGAGTCGGAGTTTGAGCTAAGCTTGCTGCATGCAAAAGGTTGTTTGGATGATTCTGGATTCGGTGGGGATCGGTGGGGCTCCGGATGCGGCTGAGTTTGGCGATGAGGGGAGCGATACCTTGGGGCATATAGCCGAGTGGTTTTTGGAGAACGAGGGCCGGGCTTTGGCACTTCCTAATCTTGCGCGATTGGGTTTGGGAGAAGCATATCGGCTCGTGCATGGGAAGCTGCCAGCAGGGTGGGAAAAAGTGGAGACGGTGGGTTTTTTCGCGGCGGCAAGTGAGGTGTCGACCGGGAAGGACACTCCGAGTGGGCATTGGGAAATGGCGGGAGTTCCTGCGACTTGGGATTGGGGCTACTTTCCCAAAGTGGAAGAATGTTTTCCAAGGGACTTGTTAGAGAAAATTTGGCAAGTGGGGGACTTGGAAGGTTCGCTGGGGCATTGCCATGCGAGCGGTACAGAAGTGATCAAGCGACTTGGAGAGGAAAGTGTGCGCACGGGGAAGCCCATTTTTTACAGCTCGGCGGACTCGGTCTTTCAGATCGCGGCGCATGAAGAAGCCTTTGGCTTGGAGCGCTTGTTGGATCTTTGTAAAAAGGTGCGTGAGTTGACGATCGAGATGAATGTGTGTCGGGTGATAGCGCGGCCTTTTGTCGGAGAGCCTGGTGCTTTTGAACGGACGGGGAATCGAAGAGACTACGCGGTGAGGCCGCCGAAACCGACGGTGTTGTTGCGCTTGGTGGATGACGGGAAGAAAGTGGCGGGAGTGGGAAAGATTGGTGACATTTTTGCGCATACCGGGATGTCGCTTGAACTCAAAGCAAGCGGGCATCCGATGCTTTGGAACCGGACTCGAGAGGCCTTGGAGGAAGCCGATTTGGTGATGACAAACTTTGTCGATTTCGACATGCTCTTCGGGCACCGCCGGGACCCGAAAGGATATGGAGAGGCCCTGGAGGAGTGGGATTGGGAGTTGGGTCACTTTTTAGCGGAGCGAGGAGACGACTTGATTGTGATCACCGCCGACCACGGAAACGATCCGACTTGGGAGGGAACTGACCACACCCGTGAGCGTGTTCCTGTCTTGATCCATGGTGTTGGAGTGGGAAATGGCGGGATTCGAGGGACCTTCGCGGATGTGGGAGCGACGATTGCGAAGTCCTTTGGACTCAAGATGGACGAAGGTGAATCGATCTTGTAAGGTTCCGACATGGCCACTCCACATTTGGAAGCTCAGGAAGGTGAATTCGCCGAAACCGTGTTAATGCCGGGCGATCCGCTCCGGGCGAAATTTATCGCAGAGACTTTTCTCGATGAGGTGAAACAGGTGAACGGGGTGCGCAATATGCTCGGGTTTACCGGCACTTACGAAGGGACGAGGATTTCGGTGGTGGGAAGTGGCATGGGGATTCCTTCGATTTCGATTTATGCCAAAGAGTTGATTACGGATTATGGGGTGAAGAACCTGATCCGGGTTGGGAGCTGTGGAGCGGTTTCCACCAAAGTAAAAGTGCGCGACGTTCTCATTGCAATGGGAGGCTGCACGGACAGCGGAGTGAATCGGGCTCGCTTTGGTGGGTATGATTTCGCGGCGATTGCAGACTATGATTTACTGGCCGCGCATGTGGAAGCGGCCAAGGAGCTGGGGGTGCCGGTGAAAGTGGGGAACATCTTTTCGGCTGATCTCTTTTACACACCACAGCCGGAGATGTTCGATCGCATGGAAAAGATGGGCGTCTTTGGGGTGGAGATGGAAGCGGCGGGGCTTTTTGGAGTGTGCGCGGAATTTGGAGCGCGAGGGATGGCGATCTGCACGGTGAGCGATCATATTCGCACGGGCGAGAGCACGACGAGTGAGGAGCGCGAAAAGAGCTTCACCGATATGATGAAAGTGGCCTTGGAAGCAGCGAGAAAGGTGGCTTCGAAATGACTGATCAAGAACTGCTAAAGATCGCGGCGCAGGCGAAGGAGCGGGCTTATGCTCCGTATTCGAAGTTTCTTGTCGGGGCGGCTCTGCTGGGAAAATCAGGAACGGTTTACGAGGGATGTAATGTTGAGAATGCTTCCTATGGGCTGACCAATTGTGCGGAACGGGTGGCGATCGGGGTGGCCATTTCTTCGGGTGAACGGGAGTTTGAGGCGATTGCCATTTCCGTGAAGGGTGGGGGGAGTCCTTGCGGCGCCTGTCGGCAGGTGCTCAACGAGTTTACCCCCAAGATACGCGTTTTGATGGGAGATGAAGAAGGAAATTTGGTGAGGGAGAGATCGCTTGATCAGCTCCTTCCTGAAAGTTTCGGGCCTGACTCTCTATAGTCCCATAGGGGATTGGAGTCCGAAGGATGCGGTAAAAGCGAATCTGCCCTTTCGGGTCGGAGGTGTTGGTGGAATCTTCAATTCCTATGATCGCATCGATTTTCACTTCCGGGACTCTGGTGGCGACATGATCGTATCCTAGATTGAAGGTGGCGAAGGTGAAGGGATTGGTGGGACGATTGAAGCCAATCTAAGCCGTTTGGAGAAGAGGGGGGATGAGTTCTGCGTCAATTGATTGGGCACCCGCAGAATTGTCGTTCGATGTCCAGCCGTCGGAGCCTACACATTGATTGTTTCCGGCAGGAAAGACGTCGAGATCAGCTTCATACAAAAGATCTGCATGCACCAAGGGGCTGAGGAGAATGAGGGGGATTTTTTAATGGAAGAAGGCGGCTTACAAGGGGCGAATTTCAAAAAATAAGCGCGGATGTGCGGTCACACAAGAAGGTAGCCTTTTCAGGCTACCTTTCAACTTGCTTGGGGGGGCAGGCAAGGGGGATAAGCGAGATTACTCGCCTCCTTCTTTACGGTGGCCTGGGCCACGGTTGTGATCTTTCGGGCGGAAATTTCCGCTACCGTTACGTGAGCCGTCGTGACGAGGGTAGGGGCGGAGACGCGCGTTGAATTCTTCGAAAGAAATATCACCGCTTTCGTCGGAATTGAGACGAGCGAAGATCTCTGCGATCATCTCTTTAGGAGCATTTTCGAGGTGAGGAATTGCGGCAAGTTCTTCGAGGGAGAGGCGTCCATCGTCACCAGCGATCTCTGCGAACTTCTCAGCGCGCTTGTCTTCGATGGCAGCGCGGATTGCGTCACGAGCTTCTTGACTCTCTTCTTTGGAGATTTTTCCGTCACCATCGGTATCAATTTCAGCACGGTTTGATTCACGAGCGGCCTTGCGGGCTTCTTTGATGGCTTGACGCTCTTCTTCGTCAATTTGGCCGTCTCTGTTGACGTCATAATGGTCGAGGAATTCTGGAAGGGTGCCGTCACCGAATAACTTGTCACCCGCTTGTGCGAAGGAAGCTCCTCCAAGAAAGATTCCGATGACTAGGGTTGATTTGAGGTTCATGATTCTTTTTCTGAGGTTTTGAGAAAGTGATTTTTTCGATTGAGATCGTCGCGTTCATGTGAAGAGACGCGGGAAGATGGATCGGGGTTACAAAAAAAGGTTTTTTCGATTCCTTGTAAATCCAAGGGATTACGCGGTTCTTTTGTGCAGACTATTCCTTTGGAGAGGAAAAAGGGGACAGATTACTGTCTGAGGAGCTCGAAGAGATTTCCTTCGGAACGGGTCGAGGCTTCGCCGTCGACGGATGCAGGTCCATCTGAGGAGGTAGTGACGCCCGCCTCAGAAGTTGGGTGGGCTGCTACGGCGACCATCGCACCGTTGTTGATGGCGTCGTTGAGGTCATCCTCAAGTTGGCCGACGACGTCTTTCCACCAAGCCTCGTCGTCGATCGACGCTTCTGTAAGAGCATCTTGTTGATCGGAATCGAGCTCGATATAAATGCTATCGTTCAGGGTGGAACCTACATTGACTCTTGGCAGAGGCTGACCATTCACAAGGATCGCGGGGTGAGCTTGCTTGTGATGAGCGACGATCAGAGGGAAGATATCCCGACGTTGGTTATTGGTGAGGTAGTACTTTTCGGTGAGCTTATCAAGTTTGTTCCGGCTTTCTTGCCGCGTCCGGTTCACAATGGCATTTACCTTTTGCAAGTCAGCGTCAGTGAGATTCGAGATGGATGAGCTGGTGAGGCCAAGATCGTGATCGGAGGAATCCACGATCCGAGAGGAATTCGCTCTTGCTGCGCGGCTTCGCGATTGATCCAGATTTACTAATTTTCGTTCTGGAGCATTTTGGGAGCTTGCAAAGAGTTGATCACCAGCGGCCTGATAGTAGTCGTCACTCTGGAGAAATGAGATCGAAAATGCCAAGGTCCCAGCGACAACAAGCATTGTAATACCGAGGGTAAATTGGGAGCGCGACATGAAAAATGGAGGCTAAGAAAAGAAAAAATAATTGTGTCTTATCGATCGATTAAAAACGCGAATTGATGGCACGTTGCAAGCTTTTTTGATCTTTTTTTATTTCCTCCTGCTGCTGTTCGTTCAGATGGGGTAGCAGTCGTTCGTGGAGTTCGAGGAGGTGGAGGTAGTAATCCCCGAAGGCCTCATCACGGCTGATCTGGATTTTTTCCGAGGTGATTTGGACTTCATTGGAGACGAGGTTTCGCTGCTCTTCGGTTAGCTTGAGTGATGAGACGATGCGCAGTAGGGTGCTCTCTTCCCAGGAGGAGGCGTCCTCAGCCGAACGACCGACAAGGATTAGGGGCGCTGGTTGCTTCCGGTTTTTCTTAGTCCCGAGTAGGAAACCGACACCATAACCGCAAAGAAAAATTGCGAGAAGTGCCATGAGAATAGTGAGGTAGTCGCGGAACTTGGGTTTCATAATGCGGTTGGGAAGACTGGAGGTTCGGGTAGGATGATGGGGCCTTGCGGTGGAGCGTCATCATGAAGGTTAAAGAGAACGAAGAGAAAGACCAATCCTGCGGTGATGGCAGCGAGGAGGGACCATTTTCGCCATGTGAGAGTGAGCACGAGTTGATGCACAGTTGTGCGAAGATTCTTCACGCTAATGCGGGGAAGCTTTGGCTCCGGTTCCTCAGGGGAGGACTTTGAGGCATCGATAAGACGTTTCCAGGGATCTTCGGAGGAGTTCATCGCTTAGTGGTTAGGTTCGAGCTTTTTAAAGTGGTCGGTGAGCTTACGTCTTGCGCGCATCGCAGTGATTTTAACTTTCGAAACGCCCCATCCCGTATGATCGCAGATATCTTGTATGCTCTTTTCCTCGAGGTCGAGAAGGCGGATCACGATTTGCTCGCGGGGATTGAGGGTGGAGATGAGGCGATCGAGGAGTTCCCGCATTGCTTGGAGGCTTTCGGTTTGCTCGCTGGATTCGTCTGCGAGGGATTTTTCGATCAATTCCGCTTGGGATTCGCCGAGATCGGAGAAACTCACAAGGGGGCGCGCTTTGTGGCGTCGGAGCCAGTCGTAGCAAGTATTGATCGTGATGCGTGAGACCCAGTGTGGAAAAGGGCTACGAGAATCGTATTGATCGAGCTTAAGGAAGATCTTGGTGAAGGCATCTTGTGCCAAGTCATCGTGGTCCGAGGAGGTGCGGACCTGGTTTCGGATGATGCGATAAACTTGAGGCGTGAGGAGGTCGACAAGTTCACGCCAAGCGGACTCGTGTCCCTCCCTGATATTTTCGAGGAGGTCCCCGGGAATACCGCAGTCGTCACCCATCAGAGGTTATTTAAATTTTGAACTTTCGAGGAAGTCATACCACTCTTTTTCGAACTCTTCATCATCATCGTAGCCGAAGGATTCGAGGAGAAGCTCCTTGGTTGCCTCTTCTCCGTCGCGGACAGCGGCGACGAAGGTCTGGTATTTTACGAGACGTTCTTCATTGCTGACCATGAAGTGGGTAAGGGCGAAAATGTAGCCCGATTCGTTGGGAGTGAGCATGGTGATTTTAGTTTCCATCACTCCCTGAAGGCTGACGCGCTTGTCTTTCTTGCAAAGCTTACGAATCACAGGTGGCCAGGCATCTTGTGGACCCAGCGTGCCGCCTTTGACTGTCTCAGCCTTGCCGTCTTCCGAGGCGTAATACTTGTCAAAATCGAGGTAGAGCACGCGGCATTTTTTGAAGACGAGATGCTCAAGATAGTAGCCGATTCCAGCGCCCATCCAGAAGGGCTGTTTTCCTGTGCGGGCCTGACCTTTGAGAAAGTTGGAGCCGGCGATGTGGACAAAGATAGCTGATTTATCCTGCTCGTCGCCGCGACCTGATGACAGGGCATCGGTCTTGCAGATGACCATAAAACGGTTGTGAGGATCGGCGTAGTTGCCGACTTGTTTGGTGAGATTGACCTGATCGATGCTCCAGTTGTTTCTCTTAGCATCTGCTTGGACGACCTCATGAAAGGTGTTTCCGTCGGCCACCAGATAGACGGTGTATTTAAATTGTTCTCCTTTTGAGGGGTCAGCGCCTCCGGGAGTTCTGAACTCCTTTTTTTCGAAGTCAGTGACAAGGGAAGGTATGATCTCGCTCATTTCCTTCCAGACTCGCTTGGCTAACTTGCGCGCTGGATCGTGGTCGGTATGAAAGGAGCGAAGCATGAAATGATCGGTTTCTCTCTCCTTCCACTTGATGCTTGGGAAATGCTCCTTTTGGCCGAAGGCAGGAAGCACTGAAGCAAGTGCGAAGAAGGAAACGAGAATCTTCATACAATAAAAACATATGATTTCGGAGGGGAGGCGGCAATGCAGGATCTCACAAATTCTCAAAACTCTCATTAATTGGGCGACCCATCTGGGTGAGTCGGAGGCAGCGACATGCTTGGGAAGCGACTTCCAAATTCCGCCGATGGCGGGAGTCAGCATCAGCGTATTGCAAAAAATCACGATGCAGTTGGCCGATCATATTTTTTGTGAGCGGGATTTTACCGGAGTGGGCAAAGAGTTTTTATGGGGTCTTCGGAAAAAGAACCGTTTATGATCCAATTTAATCCATTAATCTCCAATGAAGATTAATGTGTCGTTTTTTCTGTATTCTCTTTGCTTCAAAAAAACGGGGCCTTTTTGGGGCCCCGCTTTTTAGAGAGGCTTTGTGACCGGGATGGTCACGCCACTGGCTTACTTGTGGTTCACGCGGGCGAACTGCTTCAAGCGGAGGCCGTTGAGGGCAATAAAGCCGGTGGCGTCGTTTTGATTGTAGGCTTCTTCCTGGCCGCCTTCCATCGTGGCGATGTCTTCGTCGTAGAGGCTGTTCGGGGAACGGCGACCGGCGTTCATAATGTTGCCTTTGTAGAGCTTGAGGCGGACTTCGCCGTTGACCGTCTTTTGGGTCTCGGTGACGAGGGCCTGGAGGGCGTCGCGCTCGGGGGCAAACCAGAAGCCATTGTAGACGAGCTTGGCATAGGTCGGAATGAGGCTATCGCGAAGGTGCTGGGCGTCGCGGTCGATGGTGAGGGTTTCGAGGTCCTGGTGGGCAGCCAAAAGAATGGTGCCGCCGGGGGTCTCGTAGATGCCGCGGCTTTTCATGCCAACGAAGCGGTTTTCGACGATGTCAACGCGGCCGATGCCGTGTCTGCCACCGAGGTGGTTGAGGAGGCGCATGACACCGTAGGGAGTGAGGAGGGTGTAGCCGTCTTGCTCGCCCTTGACCTCGAAGTCAGCAAGCTCGCTAATGTAGCCGGAAAGCTTGTCGTTTTTGAGTCCGATGATCTCGCCTTTTTCGAAGAGGCACTGAAGATATTCGGGTTCGTCCGGGGCGTCCTCAGGGGAGACGGAGAGGACATACATGTCCTTGTCGGCGGGGGTGGTGCCATCATACCAAGTGTCCTCGAGCGCGCCGGCTTCGAAGGAGATGTGGAGGAGGTTCCGGTCCATGGAGTAGGGCTTGCTCTTGGAAGCTTGCACGTCGATATCGTGCTTCTCACAATAGGCGATCATTTCGGCACGGCCGGGGAATTCTTCACGAAAAGAATCGTCACGCCATGGGGCGATCATTTTAATGTCAGGCGCGAGGGCATTGAGCGCGAGCTCGAAGCGGACTTGGTCGTTTCCTTTTCCGGTGGCGCCGTGGGCGATGGCGTCAGCGCCTTCGGCAAGGGCAACATCGAGCATACCTTTGATGATGCAAGGGCGGGCGATGGAGGTTCCAAGGAGGTAGCGGCCTTCGTAGACGGCGTTGGCCTGGAACATCGGGAAAATGTAGTCGGCAGCGAACTCTTCCTTGAGATCGCCGATGTAGCACTTGGAAGCGCCGGTCGCGAGGGCCTTGGCTTCTAGTCCATCAAGCTCCTCGCCTTGTCCGACGTCGGCACAGTAGGCGATAATTTCCGCGTTGTATTTCTCCTTGAGCCAGAGAAGGAGGACGGAGGTATCCAGCCCTCCAGAGTATGCGACGACGATTTTCATGAGGCCTGCGGAATAGGCGAGAATCGGGGGTTTGGCAAGACGGGTTGCTGTTTAAAAAGAGGTGTCGATGTCGTCGTCTGCTTCGTCAGCGCGGAGTCCCGCTTTTTGAAGGAAGGTGATGATGAAGTCGAGGCGCTGGCGGACTTCTCCGGTTTCCAAAAGGCGTTGTCGATCGTTGGGATCGTGGATGAACTGTTGGGCGATGGCGTCGGACGAGGTAGCTGCGTCATCGGCACGGTCGAGGATGTCGTGGACTTGATCTCTGACCTGGGTCGGAAATTTCTTGAGCGCCATGTCGACTGCGGCTCGGAGGAGAACGAGGTAGTCCTCTTCCTCATCGTCCGAAAGGGTGGTGTTTAGAAGGGGGCGGATGGCTGCGACCGGGTAGGGTTTTTCATCGAACCACTTATCGAAATGGACTCGAAAGACGCCGTGAAGGACGAGGTTGGAGGCGCCATCGTCAGCTTCCCGCGAGGCTCGAATGAGCCCAATCGTGCCGACCTTGGCTGCGTGGTCTTCCGGATTGAATGAGTCAGCGCCGAGGAGATTTCCGACGCAGAAAAGGCAATCGCCCTCGAGTGCCTCCTCGACCATTTGGCGATAGCGGTCCTCGAAAATATGCAGCGGCATGGCTCCGTGGGGAAAGAGAACGGTGTCAGGCAGCAGGATGACGCCGCATTTTTCGGGGATGGTGAGAGCTGACATGGATTGGGAATCGGGGGCGAGGTTGCTTGCGAAGCTGGCTATTGGCTATTAGCGGTTAGCTTTTGGCTCAGCTGGCACAGGGTCAATGTTGAACCCGAGGAGAATCACTTTTTGTAACTCGGGACTCTTGAGATGCACGAAGCAGGCGGATCTCCAATTTTTCTTTTGGAACCTGTAGTCGAAAGGTTTGGTGATGAGGCTTTCGGAAACTGGGAGGCGCAGGCTTTCCCCTCCTAAGTTCTTTCTTGTGCGGAAGTAATCAAATCCACCTTTACGACCTTTGTAGTATACCGTGCCTAGGGTATCGATCGTTGTTTCGGAGATGGCAGTTTTAAATTCAGCCCTTGAGTAGGTGGGAGTGCAGCTGTCAGTCAGAAAAAAAATGGTCCCAGACAAAAAGAGCATTCCCGAGATAAGAAGGGTCTTTTTGAATGGGATTCTCATATTGATTTCATGGCGTCTAGCGGGAGCTAAAAGCTAATCGCCGGGGTTGAACGAGCTTTTGACTCACGCTCCAGCCAGAGCTTGGTTGAGGTCGGCGAGGATGTCGTCGATGTGCTCGATGCCGACGGAGAGGCGGACGAGTTCGGGCTTGATGCCGCCGGCGAGTTGCTGTTCGGCGGTGAGCTGGGAGTGAGTCGTGGTGGCGGGATGGATCGCGAGCGATTTGGCGTCTCCAAGGTTGGCGACGTGGGAGAACATTTTCAAAGAGTTGATGAACTTGGCTCCTGCTTCGGCTCCACCTTTGATTCCGAAGACCACGACACTGCCGCCTTTTCCGCGGAGATACTTTTGGTTCTTGGCAAACTCGGGATCGTCTTCGAGACCCGGGAAGCGGACCCACTCGACTTGCGGGTGGTCCTTGAGATGCTGAGCGACCGCGAGGGAGTTTTCGCAGTGACGGTCCATGCGGAGTGGAAGAGTTTCGATGCCCTGAAGGAATTGCCACGAGTTATCGGGCGAGATGCAGGCACCAAGATTCCGAAGTGGGCCGGTGCGCATGCGGAGGATGTATGCCAGGGGAGCGAGCATCTCAGGGAGATCGTGTCCCCAGCGGAGGCCGTGGTATGAACCATCAGGCTTGTCGAAGAGGGGGTGCTTGCCGCCAGTCCAGTCGAAACGACCAGAGTCGATGACGATGCCGCCAAGTCCTGTTCCGTGTCCGCCGAGCCACTTGGTGAGGGAGTGGACGACGATGTCAGCTCCGTGATTGAGGGGGTTGGTGAGGTAGGGCGTGGAGCAGGTGGCGTCGACAATGAGAGGAAGGCCGTGGGCCTTGGCGATCTCGCCGACGGCGTCAAGGTCGGTGACTTCGAGCGCGGGATTCGAGACGGTTTCGCAGAAAAGAGCGCGCGTTTTGTCATCGATGGCATTGGCGAACTGCTGGGGATCCTGGGAGTCGACGAAGCGGACTTCGATTCCGAGAGCGGGGAGAATGTCGTTGAATTGAGTGTAGCTGCCACCGTAGAGGTTTCGGGCGGAAACGATGTTGTCGCCTGCTTCTGCCAGATTAACGATGGAGTTGAAAATGGCTGCGGTCCCGGAAGAGTGAGCCAGTCCCGCCATTTCATGCGCGCCTTCGAGAAGACAGATACGCTTTTCGAGCACATCGGTGGTGGGATTCATAAGGCGGGTGTAGATATTACCCAGTTCCTTGAGTGCGAATAAGTTAGCGGCGTGCTCGGTGTCCTTGAAAGTGAAGGCGGTCGTCCGGTAGAGTGGGACGGCGCGGGAATGGGTTTCGGAATCAGGAGTGTGGCCACCGTGGAGGCATAGGGTTTCGTGTTTCATGATGTAGGGACTAATAGCATCGATTTCGAGCCATGAAAAGCGAGAGCTCTAGGTCGCGGGCGCAATTCTTTGAAAAAGGAGTGCGAGAAGGGCGAGTCCGGGGCCGATGACGAGGAGGGGGGCGAAGGCCATATTTCCTTCGAAAACGGCCACGATCGCTACGGGGCCGATCACGAGGTAATCAACCAGCGGGATCGCGGCGAGAGTGCGCGAGACAAACTGTCCGATGTTTTTTGTGAGCCTGACTTTCTTAACGCAGAAGGAGAGGACGGCGAGGAAAAGAATAAGGGAAGGGAGCGCAGGCGCTTGAACGAGGAGGAGCATCACCCCGGAGGTAAAAAGGGCGGGAACCGAAAGAAAAATGACGGGTACGATTTTTTGTGCTGAGGTCGGTGAGGGTGCTGATTCGTTTCGAGCCATCAGAGAAATCCCCAAGATGTAAGATCCCAAGCTCAGAGCCAGGAGGACCAGGCTCAAATAGAGCTGGGGATCCAGGGTGATAAACTGTTGCCAAGTGAGAAAGCTGAAGGCGCAGGCGGGGTAAATTAAAGCTCGAGCCCCTGCCATGAAAAGAAAACTGATCGGATGGACCTTGTGCCAGCGCGTGTAGGCAAGGATGCAGGAGACGATTCCCGCCGCAAAAACGGTAAAAGTAGTGGCAACCAGAAAACCGAGAGCCAGTCCGCCTATCAGGAGAAAAAAGGCGAGCGTTCCAATCGTCCCGCGTTTCCAACGTCCCGAGGGAATAGGTCGATCATCGCGATTCTCGGTATCGTAGGCCGCATCATACCAATCATTGAGGAAGCAGCCTCCCAGATAGAGACAGGAAAGGGACAAGGCGATCAGTCCGAATGAGGGCATCTCGTGCCCTTTAAAGCTTATCCAACCGAGAAGCGTGCCCAAGAGCGCGTTCGACCACACCGTTGGGAGGTTCGCAAATCGACTCATGGCAAGGAGATCGACGAAGCGCTGGTAGGAAATCATCGGCGCGATTCTGCCCTCAGAAATGGCCCCCTGCAAGACCATCTCACGCCTCACTTGGCAAAGAACCCTTTCTCCTGTAAGTCTCCGCCCGTGGATACGCAATTACTCGTCGCTGACTTTGAAGATTGGCGCGAAACTGTCACTGAAGCGGTGGCACTTTTGGAACAGGGAGAAGTCGTCGCTTTGCCGACCGAGACCGTGTATGGCCTCGCCGCTTGTGCTTTTAATGCCGAGGCTGTCGCCAAGATCTTCGAGGTGAAAGAGCGGCCTTCGTTTGATCCCCTTATCGTTCATATCGGTCGGAAAAGTGATCTGGAAAAGGTAGCCGTTGTTCCTGAAGAAATTCGGGAGCTGGTTGATGAACTCATCGAAGCCCACTGGCCTGGTGCTCTTACCCTCGTTCTTCCAAAGAGTGAGGATATCCCTGATCTCGTTACCAGTGGATTACCAACCGTCGCGGTCCGCCTCAGTGCTCATGAAATCATGTGTGAAGTCGCTAAAGTCCACGGGCCAATCGCTGCGCCGAGCGCCAATCGCTACGGCCGTATCAGTCCGACCTCTGCGCAAGCGGTGACGGATGAACTCGGTGGTCGCATTCCATTGATCATCGATGGCGGAGCCTGCCGCGATGGACTCGAAAGCACGATCATCGCGCCCACGATGACCGAAAAAGGTCCCGTCTTGCGCCTTCTTCGCCCTGGTCCCGTTTCCAAGGAAGACCTTCGGCTTATCGCTAAAGTCGAGCGAGTCCGCAACAAGCCGGGTGCGACGGTGGAAGCTCCCGGGCAGATGGCGAGCCACTACGCGCCTGCGACACCTCTGATGATCGTAACAAAGCCAGGTGAATTTGTCCCCGAGGAAGGGAAGAAATACGGCCTTCTTACCTACCGCGGGTCTGGAGGTGCTTGTCTGATCGATCTCACCGATTGGACCGCCACTCAGACTCTCTCACCGGGAAAAGGAAAACTCTCAGAAGCTGCCGTGCGCCTTTTTTACTGCCTCCGTCAACTTGATGCGGCCGGAGTGGATCTCATCGTTGCTGAACCTGTCGCCAACACCGGAGTGGGAGTTGCGATCATGGATCGACTGAAGCGAGCTGCTGCGGCCCATCTTTAAAGGTGAAGATGATCGCTCGATTCCTGTTCTTGAGCATCCTTTTTCAGGGAGCAATGATGGCGCAGGTCCGCATGAAACTTGCCGATGGCTTTGACTTCCCAGTGGGAAAGCCAAACGCGGAGGGCTACTACAAGGCTCGGGGCCTGCGACTGACCCCGCCCGTTCACTTCGGCGAAGATTGGAATGGCAATGGCGGGGGAGACTCCGATCTTCACGATCCCATCTACGCTGTGGGCGATGGCGTGGTCACGTTTGCGGCTGATGTGCGTGTTGGATGGGGGCGCGTGATACTCATTCGTCATGCTTACCGCGATCCCGGGACCGGGCAGGTCAAGTTTGTCGACTCCCAATATGGTCATCTACGGTCGATGCTGGTGAAAAAAGGAGATATGGTGAAGCGAGGTCAAAAAATCGCGACGATGGGAAATAATAGGGGAATGTATGCCGCTCATCTTCATTTCGAAATCCGCTACAATCTTAAGATCGGGATGTGGCGGGAGAGTATTGTAAAGTCTCGGGAAAACTGGGCCGATCCGACTCAATTTATTCATAAATATCGTCGATTAAAGAAAGAATGGCGTCCCGTGATTGTTCCTACTGGAACTTATCGTGAATACCGCGGGCACACCGGACTTTGAAAGATTTTTTCATGTCCAAGTAAAAGCTTAACCTCCGCGAAGCGCTAGAATTGAGAGCTTTAAAATAAGCATACGTCTCTTCTGTTTATCGGGTTGATATAACACAGGTTTTTGAAAATTGAGGAGAATTCTTGAAGGTTTTAAATCTCGCCGGCCGATTGAAGCTGCTCCAGAAAATCATCAAGAATCTCAAAAATATTCCTCATTAATCTGTGTTAAAGATTCTCATCTCTAACCCTACTCGCTAGACAATCCCCATGCTCGCCAAGCGAATCATCCCTTGCCTCGATGTCACCAACGGACGCGTTGTCAAAGGAACCAACTTTGTTGACCTCCGCGATGCCGGAGATCCGGTGGAGTGTGCCATTGCTTATAACGAACAGCAGGCCGATGAGATTGTCTTTCTCGATATCACCGCGTCGTCGGACGGACGGGAAACGATGGTCGATGTGGTAAAGGAAACTGCTTCCAAATGTTTCGTCCCGCTCACCGTTGGTGGCGGCATCCGCACGGTGGAAGACATGCGTCGCATGCTTCTTGCCGGAGCTGATAAAGTGGGGGTGAATACCGCAGTTATCATGAGGCCTGAAGTGGTCGACGAAGGAGCGAAAGCTTTTGGCAATCAGTGCATCGTGGTCGCCATTGATGCGAAGCAGATCAGCCCCGGAAAATGGGGCGTTTTCACTCATGGTGGTCGTAATCGGGTGGAAGGACTCGATGCCCTCGAATGGGCCAAGGAAGTTTACAATCGTGGGGCCGGAGAGATTCTCCTCACCAGCATGGATGCCGATGGCACCAAGGATGGCTATGATATTTCGCTCACCCGAGCCGTGAGTGAAGCGGTGGGAATCCCCGTGATTGCCAGTGGCGGCGCTGGGAACCTCCAGCACATGGTCGATGTTCTCGAAGAAGGAAAAGCGGATGCCGTTCTAGCAGCGAGCATATTCCACTTCGGTCAGCACACCGTCCCGGAAGCGAAAGAATATTTTAAAGGCCACGGAGTCCCCGTGCGTCCGGCGACTTAGGTAGTTGTGTTACTTAATGAAATGTCGTTCAGATGGCGTATTAACAGTGCCCCATTGTGACTCTTGATTTTCATTCGATCATTTCGTGAAAGCGCTCGTCCCCCTCTCCCTTCTTTCTACAATTGGACTTTCCCTTCTCGGGCCCCATTTCTTTATTGCTGACGAAAATCCGGATGAGGCCAAAGAAGAAAGTGGCCTTGTTCTCGCTGCCGTCGTGTGGCTCCTATCGTTCTCCACAATAGCTGCCTCAAGTGCCATGTCCCCAATCGCCAGTCGCTCGAAGACCTGGTGGCCGGGCTAGCGATCTTGATGATTTTTGGGAAACCAGCTACGAAATAAGGCCACATATTTAGAATCTGAGTTGCCTCTGTGACGACCTGTTAGGAAGGGCGGGCGACCGGGCCTCGAGCTGTGATAACTTGATGCCGCTCGTAAGGCCCCGATGCAGATAGACATGAGGCGACGGAAGTCCTGGATTGCGAGGTGTTCGATCATTTTACACGAACCATCGCTAGTTTTTTTTGTCCTAGATCAGTTTTTATTGTGTCCGCCGTGGTTGCTCTTCTGCTTTCGGCAAACGTTCTGACGGACGATCGATGCAAAGAACGCGGGCCGCGTCCAGCCTTACGCCAAGAACCTGCGCTGTTGGCAGTATAGGGGTGAACCTTTGATGCTCTTGGAGGCGAGCAAGACGGATCTCCACTCCTTGGGCTAAGCATATTTCAAATTCTTGGTTAACGCGTCTTCGAAAAGATGAGTGCTAAGCGATAGGCCAACCATCCGCAGAGGGTAATACCTACGACGTCGAAGAGGAAGTCAGCGAGGGAGAAGGTTCGGCTGGGGATGAAGCTTTGGGAGATCTCCTCGATGGCGATAATTAAGATGAGGATCGAGACGACGCGGATGGTCGCTTTTTTAGGCGGCGATTTCATCCTCGGGACGATTGCGAGGACGGCGAGGAAGCTGAGCCCGCCCATGAGGATAAGGTGGCCCGCTTTATCGAAGTGGGGGGAGATTTCTAATGCCACCGATCCAAGGCACGCCCTGTCCTGAATTCACTTTGATGATGACAAAGATGATGAACCCGGTGAAGGAGACAAAGAAAAGTTCCAGAAGACGACGTAACATCGATTTGCGGAGAGCCTAATCTGGAATGGTGCTTTTGGGGATTGCTAAATACCGCGTAGTTCGCTGTTGAAGGCGCCGACCTTATTGCTTTTGACGCCGAGGCGCTTGAGCATGCCGACGTAGAGGCTGCCGAGTTCTCCGCCGCCGGTGTCGAGGTGGCGACCGGTCTTGAGCTGGCCATTGGCACCTCCTGCAAGAATGATCGGGATGTTTTTGGTGGCGTGGGCATTTCCATCGCGGATGCCGGAGCCAAAGAGGATCATCGAGTTGTCGAGAAGGTTGGCGTTTCCCTCGGGGATCGCTTTCATACGCTTAAGCATGTAGGCGTATTGCTCGGTGTGCCAGGTGTTGATCTTCTGATACTGGTCGAGTTGTTTACCATCATTTTTGTGATGGGAAATGGAGTGGTGACCTCCGCTGACGCCATCGAGGAAGGAGAAGTTCTTTCCTGATACGGCGTTTCCAAACATGAAGGTGGAGACGCGTGTCGAGTCGGTCCAGAAGGCGAGGACCATGATGTCCATCATGAGGCGGACGTGTTCGGTGGCATTGAGTCGCTGGCGGGAGCCGAGCTCGTCGCTGTTCTTTGCTCCCGTGGCCTCGTTGATGGCCTGGTTGAGGATCTTGAGCTGAGAAAGGGCGTTCGGCGTGAGCTTTTGTCCGCTACCGAGCTTGGAGGCTTCATTCTCCATGCGGCGTTCGACTTCGCGGACGCTTTCGAGGTATTGCTCCAGTTTGTGCTTGTCCTCTTTTCCGAGGGTGCGTTGGAGGCTCTTCGCGTCGTCGAGGACGATATCGAGGACCGATTGATCGGCGGAAGCGCCGGCGTTGCCCTTCTTGTCCCGGTTGCGGAAGAGGCGATCAAATGCGATGCGCGGATTGATCTCGCAAGGGAGGGGGACGTCGGGTTTTTTCCAGGAAATGTGGGAGCCGTAGAGTCGGGTCAGGTTGACGTTGCGATCGACTCCACTGGTGATGGGCTCGGTGCCGAGCTCCATGGAGGGAAGTCTGGTGCTTCGGCCGATGATCTCGGCGGCGATTTGGTCGATGGAGATTCCGTTGGCGCTGACGTTGGAACCCTCGGTGGCTTCAATGGTGGTGCAGGTGAGCCAACTGGCGGTTTTGTAATAGTGTCCGTCGCCTTTTTTGGAGGGAGAGTTGGAAAGGCCGCTGATGACGGTTATATCGTCCTTTACCGCTTCGAGAGGGGAAAGGATGGGTGAAAGGTTGAAGTTGCGACCGCTTCCGCTGGGGGTCCACTTGTCAGGACGAACTCCGTTGGGCATGAAGAGGCAGGCCATGCGGACGGGGTTGGTCGTGGCGGCTGCGGATTGGCCGTAGGCCGTCATGGGCCGCATGGCTTCGAGGAAAGGGAGCGCGAGCGTGGCTCCGACTCCTTTGAGCGTTTGGCGGCGGGAAATTTTCCAGCGGTTAGATTGGATGTAGGCCATATGAAACTTGAGATTTGAAGAGGGAGATCTGAACGTTGAGCTGCTTGGTTGAGGAGGCTTGGGAAGGTGGCGGGGTGAACCACAAAATTAACGAAAGGGACGAACCGGAGCTCGCCTTTAGGCAAACTTGGTTGGGTGATTAGAACGCGAATCTTGCGAATGGGGCTAATCTGGGATGGGGCGGAGATTTGAAATCTGAGATGATTGATTAAAAGGGAAGCTAATCAGAATTCCAATCGATTGCTGTCTCAATTGTAGAGTTTGATAAATATTGATGAGTTACCTTTAAAATTTCGATGGCTTTTTTTCGAGAAGTTTTGCCGTCTGGTATTTCTTTTACGTAGGTGATTACTGAAGTGTCGAGATGAATGCTGAGTCGGTAGAGTGCGTCTTCTATAGCAGCTGGAAATTCAGAGAATTGCTCGCCAAGTAGTTTTAAATTTTGGAGGTGACGTTCCGGGTAAAACTATCTCCGTAGAAGGTTGTATGCTTTATCGAAAAAATGGGTGAGGTTTGATCTTGTCATGAACAAAGATGTTAAACGTTCATCAGCGGGTAGCGGAGCGGTTTAAGAAGGGGCGGGATTGGACAACTTCGAGGATGAGCTCGTGCATAGGATAGCTCTTTTCCTCGAGTTTGGCGACGATTTTGGAGATGACGGCTTCGTCGTAGTATTCGAGGCTGCGGCCGGTGGCGTAGGAAATCATTTTGCGCGTGGCATTCCGGGCGAACTTTTCGCTGCCAAAGAGGACGAGTTGCTTGAGCTCGTAGGGGGTGGAGAATTTGATGTCGCCGGGGAGGACGGCGCTGCTGTCGATGGGCTTTCCATTGGCATCCTTTTCGCGCCAGCGGCCGATAGCGTCGTAGTTCTCAAGGCCGAAGCCGAGAGGGTCGATTCGGGCATGGCAGCTCGCGCAGGTTGGATTTTTGCGATGCTCGGTAAGTTGCTCACGGAAGGTGAGGCCACTGGCTTGGGTGTCGTCTTCCGGAAGTTCACCGGCATTGGGCGGGGGAGGCGGGGCGGGGTCGCCGAGGATGGAGTCAAGAATCCAAACGCCGCGATGCACCGGGCTGGTGCGGAGAGGAAGAGAAGTGGCGGTGAGGATCGCACCCATGCCGAGGAGGCCGCCGCGGTTCTTGTTGTGGAGGGTGACTTTTTTCAGAGTCTTGCCGCTGACGCGCTCTCGCAGGTTGTAGTGCTTGGAGAGGGCTGCGTTGGCGAAGGTATAGTTGCTGTCGATGAGCTCGGTGAGGGGGCGGTTTTCACGTACGAGGTGGGTGAAGTAGTCGATTCCCTCGTGGTACATCGAGTTCCGAAGTTCTTCGTTGAACTCAGGGAAGCGTTCGGGGTCGGGTTGGACCTCATCGATCATCTTTTTAAACCCGAGCCACTGGCCGGCGAAGTGTCGGGAAAATGCGGTCGCCTTGGGACTAGTGAGCATGCGCAGGGTTTGTGCTTTGAGCACCGCGGGCTCGCTGAGCCTTCCCTCATCGGCGAGGCGGAAGAGCTCACGGTCAGGCATGGAGGACCAGAGGAAATAGGAAAGGCGGGTGGCGATTTCGAAGTCAGTGAGCCGCCATTCTTTCTGTCCTGATTGGTCGTGCTCCGCGCGGAAAAGAAAGCGAGGGTTGATGAGGAGGGCGGTGAGGGGAGCCCGCATGGATTGTTCATAGCTGAATCCGGCTTGTTGGCCTTTTGCGAAGGCGTTGAGGAGAGGTGCCATGTCCTCTCCCGAAACGCGACGGCGATAGGCCAAGGTAGCGTGGTAGCTGAGGACCTTCTCGGCTGCGGCTTTGTTTTGGCTGGGTTTCTCCGGGGTGGCGAAGATAATTTTGCTCTTGAGTGTGGGGCTCGCGTAAACCGAGGCGACCACTTTTTTGGCCGCCTGGAGATATTTTTCCAGGAGGGTGGGTGAGGAAAAGAGGGCGTCGGCCATGTTATCGAAGCCCTCACCACCGGCTCCATCGGCTGGGAAATCTTTCCCGGGATTGTAGGTCACTCCAAAGAGATCGCGCACGGTGTAGTTGTATTCGTTGCGGTTAAGCCGGCGCAAAGTGGTACGTCCGGCTCGCTGGGGAATATCGCCTGATTTGATCCGATCGGTGATGCTGGTGAGGGTCGCGATGAATTTTTTGCGCTCTTCGTCGGAGGGGAGGACGTCTTGGTCATCGGGAGGCATGTCCTCGTGGTGGACTTGATCGATGATGTTCTCGAGGAGGCGGTGTTTTTTGAGGGCGTCGTCCAGGGAGTTGAGGTTGTGGAGGACGATATCGCCTTTTTGTTTATCTTCGCCGTGACAGGAGATGCAGTGTTTCTCGAGGAAAGGCCGGGTCTGCGCGACGAAATCGTCGGCCCAAGCCGCCGAGAACGAGAGAGTGAGGAAGGAAATGGTTCGAAGAAAGTGCACCGGAAGGACAGCGTTTGTTAGACCGTAAATAGGGGAGTTGAAAAGGAGCTAATCCCGATCGGGGTCATCTCCTGTATTAGATCTCGTCCTTTTATTATGATCACTCGTCTTTACGCCGCGCTCTTTTACCTTCTTTCTCCCAGTGTGGTCTTTGCCAACAAGTAGCCGAATATCCTTACCTTGGAGGGTGCTTGAAAACACTGACGTCACTCCGCACTTGGTATCAGAGGCCAAAAAAGGCTTAGGTCTTTTTCCCGAAAACCACTCCGACGATCGACGCTGCTAGAAATACACTCGCTCGCCTCTTTGGCCCTCGAAGCCCTGATGCTCTGGATCTTCTACCTTGCGGACATTTAATCGGTCTGTGGTCCCAGGCTAAGCTTTTCGCGGTAAAAGGCGAGGACTTCGGAGACGGGAATAGCGAGGCTCCGGTGGCGCAGGCTGCGGGCGATGTTGATGCCGAGGACATTTCCCTCATGATCGATCAGGGGAGTTCCGGTCTCGGTCATGGGAAGTAATTGATCGTG
>Ga0115001_10000524_pt1 | contig 28454 bp, 24 predicted proteins | sample ArcticOcean_MG_C_12_FD_89869 | JGI IMG/M metagenome (GOLD analysis project Ga0115001, IMG submission 89869) | Marine microbial communities from western Arctic Ocean - ArcticOcean_MG_CB8_130 | ecosystem: Environmental > Aquatic > Marine > Oceanic | place: Arctic Ocean: Canada Basin | collected... | reverse complement strand
TGAGATCCTCAATACGTTTGCCGTCGTCGGCGAGCCCGAATCCATCGCAGCCGAGCTTGGGTCTCGCTACGGCGACGTCATCCAGCGACTGAGTTTCTACGCCCCCTACGCCAGCGATCCCGACCGTTGGGCCAAGGTGATGGCTGACCTCAAAGCCGTCTGAGCCTGCGTGGAATCCGTTGCAGTTTGTGGCCAAGACTTGCAGCGACGAGCGACGCACGGCGCAAGATGTTCAGGACTCCCACCAGGGTGGTGCAGGCCACGAACTCGAGCCTTCGAAGTTCAACAGGAATGGGGTGCTCGGCTGTGGTTGGTCCACCGGATACAACGAGTCGAGATCAACGAGCGGATCCCGGAGGTCAGGGTCGGGGCACGGATCGAGCACAGGCCCACCCTCAGCGAGAGGCTGTGGGCAAGCTCGTTTGTCGAGGTGGGCCAACTTGCGTGAGATGTAGTCGCCTGCCGCGTAACTCCCACGCCGTTGCAAATGGATGCCGTCTCGGCTGAACCAGCCTGACTGATCTCTGGCATATGCGGCCCAGTCTGCGACGAAGAGTTCGGGATAGGTTCCGGATGCAGCGATGCCTACGAGCGCCTCGTTGTTATTCCCGAACACTTCGCCAAACCCGGCGTCGCCAGGCGACACGTAGGTGACGTTCGATCGCAGGGTCAGCCAAACGACTCGCTCGTAGTCGAGGCTCCGGGCTCGATTGATGATCGTGTTGAGCTCGGTGCGAAACGCTCTGTCGTCGTCGTTGTAACCGGTGGCAACGATCAGCGTTCCGAATCCGTCGGGGTGGTTCTCAAGTTCTTCGAAGAGTGTGATTGGTACGTAACCGTCGAAGTTTGTGCACGACGTGGTCACACGACGCCGACACGATGCCAACGCGAACGTGTGCTCGAAGCCCTGCACTGCATCGAGGCCACCGCCGTAGAGATACAACCCCAACCACGCCGAATCACTGATGAGCAACGCGGGCGCTCCGACGCCGGGTTCGGGTGGCGGCGTCAACCGCACGGCCACCTCGCTCGCCGACGCACCGCGAGAATTGGTTGTCGGCCCGGCAGCAGCGACGGCCGACGCAATCAGTAGGCCAGCAAACACGGCAGCACCGACACCGAGTCGGCGTACGTCCGCAAAGCACATCACATGAGTATGGGCCGCTGGTGGCCCCGTGGGGTGCCGCCGGCCTCAGATCAGGTGTTGCGTGAGAGCCAATCGGCTCAGAGCGCAATGGTTCCCGTGACCCTGACGTCTGCTGTGCCACCGATCCAAATCTGACCGTCGAACTGCTCGACAGTCGCACGACCGCTTGTTTGGTGGGCGACGTACGGCGCCGTGAGGGTCCCGTTGCCGAGCATCCATTGCGCAATCGATGCGTTGAGGCTGCCGGTCACGGGGTCTTCACGAATGGAGCCGTTCGGATCGTTGAAGAACGCTCGGACTTCAATCGCTGCGTTGCTGCCCGTTGGATACAGCCCGACGACTCCGACGTCGAAGTGCTCAGCCGCCTCGGTCGGCATTGGGATGTCAAGCACTCGCTGGGCATCGGTCAGTTGCAGACCCATCCAGCCGGGGCCGTTGTCGATCCAGTGCGATGTCACAACGTCGTTGGCTGTCAGCCCAAGCAGCCGCATTGCGCGAGTCAACGTGTCGGTCTCGACTGGCTCGTGACGGATCATCGGCGGAGCTGCGAAGGCGAGTCCCGCGTCGGTGATGCAGATCTTGATCAAGCCAGCGCCGCATTCCTGTACGACGATGCCCGGCTGCTGGGGGATACCACCGGCATCAAGCCACGCTGCACAAGCACCGAGTGTCGGGTGACCGGCGAACGGCAACTCGATCTTCGGCTCGAAGATCCGCAGCCGGTAGTCGGCGGAGGGTTGCAAGGGTTGAAGCAGAAACGCCGCTTCTGACAGGTTCGTCCAGCGCGTGATCGCCCGCATTTCTTCAGTCGATACGTCGTCGGCATCATGGACAATCGCGACAGGGTTGCCGGTGAATGCTCCCCGGGCGAAGACGTCCACTTGACGGAACGCTTGAGTACTCACGCCGAGTGACCTGCACATGCTGCGCAGACGCCCTCCAGCGCGAAGTGGCCCGGTTCGAGCGTGAACTGCGCTGCGGCGTGGGCTTGCTCAACGAAGGTCTTGACCACCTCAGCCGGCAGCTGCACAATCGCACCGCAATCACGACAGACAGCCAGAAGCCCATGGTCGCCACCGATCCGGACGAGCGACGGCCCATGGCCCGCATGCACGTGCGTGACGATGCCGCGATCGGACAGCACCCCGATGGTCCGGTACACCGTTGCTTCATGAATGGTCGACTCTTCGACTTGTGCGAGCCGCGTCAACTCGGCCGCGTCGATTGGACCACCGTGGCGGAGGAGCGCGCGCATCACCGCGACGCGTGGGCCCGTTGCTCTGCAGTCATGGGCTCGAAGGACCGCTTCGGCATCTTCGACCGCCCAGCCGTCAACAATCGCTGCCTCTTCTTCGTTCAACCGCACGTGGCGAGAGTATCCAGTCGGCGCATCGTCATATGACGCGTCATCAGTGGGCGTGCGCAACAGTGCCAGCACGGCGACGGAACGAACCACCGGCAACGAACGCCACGATGAAGAAAGTCGCAGCTGTGAGAACGATCGTCGGGCCGGACGCGACATCGAGGTGATAGCTCGCGTTCATGCCGACAAAACCGCTGACCGCGCCGATCACGCCGGCGTAGCCAAGCATCCGACCGAAACTATCTGTCAGCATGCGAGCGACCACCGCAGGGACCACAAGGTTCGCCGCGATCAGCGTGACTCCCATGACGTTCATCGTTGCCAGCACCGTTGCCGACAGCAAGACCATCAGGAGCCCATCGACAAGCCCGGTCCGCACCCCCGTGGCTTTGGCCACTTCGGTGTCGAACGTCGTGAACAACAGCTGCCGGTATCCAAAGCCGATGAACAGCGCCGCACCGATCGATACCGCCACAATCAGCCAGACATCGGCAAAGGTGACGCCGAGGACATTGCCGAAGAGCAGGGCGTCAGCATTCTGGCCAGGCGACCCGTACAGCTGCACGAGGGCAAGGCCCAGCGCGAACGATGCAGTCGTGACGACGCCGATCGCCGCGTCGGAACCGATCGGCCGACGCCGCACGATCCCGCCGATCGCCAACGCCGTGATGACACCCCAGGCCCCGGCGCCGAGAAACAGGTTGATACCGATCAGACCAGCCACTGCGTAGCCGCCAAAGATCGCGTGGGATAGGCCGTGCCCGATGTAGCTCATGTTGCGCAGCACGACATAGCAGCCAACAACACCGCACAGCGCCCCTGCGAGCGTGGCGACAATGACGCCGTTGCGAAAGAACTCGAACTCGAACGGCTTGAACAAGTCTGCGGCGAGCATCATGCCGATGCTTTACCGATGTCGTCGACCGAGAACAAGGGCGAATCGACAACGACCCGCATGCCTCCGTGTTCGAGAACGTGCATCGGCGAGCCATACGTCCGTTCGAGCACATCGGGGACAAGTACGTCTTCAGGTGGGCCTGCACCGATCACACGAGTGTTGAGACAGACGATCTTCGGGAGATGTGCTGCGATGCCGTTCAGGTCGTGCGTGGTCAACACGATGGTCAGGCCCTGACGGTTGAGGTCGTCGAGCAGGTGCAGTACTTCGTGACGAGTCTTGACGTCGAGGCCCGATGTCGGCTCGTCGAGGAAAATCACTTCGGCCTTGGTGAACAGGGCGCGAGCGAGGAATACCCGCTGCTGCTGGCCGCCCGACAAATCGCGAATGTGTCGATTGGCCAAGCCGTTGAGACCGAGCCGATCGAGCACTGCGTGGATCTCAGCCCGTTCGGCCTTCGTGATCCACGGGGTTCGCAGGCCGCGAGCTCGCGCCATGCCGACACACTCGGCAACGGTGACCGGGAAACTCCAGTCGATGTGTTCGACCTGCGGCACCAGACCGACGGCGAGGCCTGGGCGACGATCAACTCTGCCTGCCCTAACGGGCACGGTTCCGAGCAGCACCTTGAGCAACGTCGACTTACCCGACCCGGACGGACCGACAATGCCGATTAATTCGCCATCGGTGACGTCGAGATCGACGTCGATCAGTACTGGCTCAGCGCCATAGTCGACCGTAACGTTCTCGGCGGAAATGACCTTCGAAGTGGCACCGCTCTGGGAAATCACTGCGGGTATGTCGCTTCATCGAGTGCAGAGTTGCGCACGTCAAACCCTGTGAGGCCGCTCGAATCGCCACCCAGGGCGTCGGTCATCGTGACAAAGTTGAACTTCATCAGACCCAACCACGAGTGGTCAGCTTCACCAGGCTCGCCAGGTAAATCATCGTCACGCAGGTCATCAACGTAAATCGCACCGGTCTCGTTCGCAATTTGTTCGAGCACCGGCGACGGGAACACTTCGGAGCCGAACACGGCAGGAACATCTTCAGCCTCAATCTGTTCAATCAGCTCGATCACGTCGCGGGCGGTCGGCTCACCGAAGTCGGCCGGCTGCACGGCACCGACGACGTTCCACCCGTAAGTATCTGCGAAGTAAGCGTAAGCGTCGTGATAGGTGACAAGCTTGCGTTGATTGACGGGGATCGTCTCGAACGTTGCACTCACGGCATCGTCGAACTCGTCCACGATCGCGATGAACGCCTGCAGATTGGTGTTGTAGGTCGCTGCACCCTCGGGGTCAACTCCGACCATCGTGTCGTGAATCAACTGGGCGTACACCTTGACCAGGGTTGGGTCGGTCCACAGGTGCGGGTTCGGCTTGCCTTCTGACTCAGGGAACGAGAAGTCGTACTTGAACTGGTCGGGATCGATCGTGCGATCGCCCAACTCGACCAGCGGGACGTCATCTCGAAGATTGGCTTCAGCCAACGCCTTCGTCGGCTCTTCGAGCTGCAGACCGTTGATGAACACGACGTCTGCGGTAGAGAGCAGCTCTGCTGCGGACGGTGGAGGCTCAAACGTGTGCGAGTTGGTTCCCTCGGGAACAAGGCCGACGATCTGGGCACGATCACCGATGACATTGGCCGCAATTGAAGTAATCGGCGCCACGGTGGTCACCACGAGCAAGCGGCCGTCGTCTTTAACTGAACTCGAACCAGAGTCTGAGCCGCTGCACGCTGAGAGCAGCGCGACACATACAGCGAAGGCGCCAAGTCGGCGAGATATCTCCATCGCAGAAAAACTCAGCGAGTAATGACGGTGGGTGGCACGCCGCTTCATACATGAAACGGTAGATGCGACCAGCTCGCAGAACCAATCGTGCGACCCGAAACTTTCGAGGTGTGAATTCTGACCGTTCACACCGGTCGGAGCGCTGTTCAGCACGAAGGAGCCAATGTTCACCACGGTCGAGCAGCCGATCCAGGGCCGTTGTACATTCGAGGGCGCTATGACGATGACTGACAACCTTTCACATATTTCCCCCGACTTCGATCGAGCGCGCTCCGGCGGCACTTTCTCCGCCGTCGCCGTCGTTACGGGCCGTCTGGATGCCGAGCAAGCCAGCCAACTCCGGGCCCACGCCGAAGCTGGCGGCTCGGTACTCGTGGCCGTCGAGCCCGGCGACGAGGTCGCCCGTGACCTGTGTGGCGTCACCGTGACCGCCGACCTTCCTCGGACCGAATGGTTCGTCACCCTCGGCGCCCGACCCGAGGCGATCCGGCTCTCTGGCGAAGTGCCGATTACCTCGGTACTCCGCACGCTGCAACCGGCCGCCGACGATGTCGCCGTCGCTGCGACGACCAGCGTCCGATTCAACCACCAGCCGACGGTCGTTGTCCGCACCGTGGGTGCCGGTCGGATCGTCAGTACAGGTGTGTCCGACGTCGTCGCACTCCAACGCCACGCAACACTCGGCCCGTTCATCAGCCGTCTCTTGCGCCCAACCTTCGTTCCGTCGACGACAACGCTCGGCCTCGCCGTGGTGGGTTACGGACCGTTCGGCGGCATGGGCTACCTGCACGGCTTGGCCGCCACAGAAACTGCTGGCCTCGCCTTCGTTGCTGCCGCGGATACCTCCGCCGATCGGATCAATGCAGCTCGTGCTGACTTCCCCGACCTTGTTGGCCATGACTCCGGCACATCGCTCGCCGCCGACCCCGACGTCGATATCGCAGTGATCGCCACTCCGCCAAGTTTCCACGCGCAACTTGCACTCGAACTCCTCCGCGCTGGCAAGCACGTCGTCATGGAGAAGCCGATGGCGCTGACGCGCGCCGACGCCGACGAAGTCATTGCAACTGCGCAAGCGAACGACCGCACCGTGACCGTCCATCAGAGCCGCCGCTGGGACACCGACTTTCTTGCCGTCCGCCGACTCATGGAGCGAGGCGATCTCGGCAATGTGTTCAACATCGAGACCTTCGTCGGCGGGTTCGAGCATCCCTGCCGTGCATGGCACTCCGAAGACTCCATCTCCGGCGGTGCCGTCTACGACTGGGGTTCGCACCACGTCGACTGGATCCACCAGCTCTACGGCAGCGCTCCGAGCCGAGTGCTGTGCTCGACGCACACGCGCGTATGGCAAGACACCACCAACGTCGATCAACTGTCGCTGTGGATGCAGTGGGCAGACGGCCGCGAGGCCACGTTCCGTCAAAGCGACGTTTGTGCGATCCGCCGACCCAAGTTCCATATCGAGGGCACCGACGCAACGCTCGAAGGCCACTACCGGCCACTGCGAACCGAGTCGGTCGTCCCGGGCCGCGGGTACGTCGAGCACACATCGCACCACGCTGAGGCTCCCGTCGATCTTCAGCTGGCACGCTTCGACGGCGACCACGGCCTGATCACGTCGACCGTTCGCCCGGCACCCGACCCGGGATGGGGCTTCCACAGCAACCTCGCTGACCATCTGCTGCTCGGCGAAGACCTCTCCGTTCGTCCCGAGCAGTCACGTGACGTCGTGGCAGTACTCGAAGCAGCGCACCGCTCCGGCAACGAGGGCGGCACGCTCATCGAGCTCGACCTGTGACCAAACCGGTGGGCATCGGCGTGCTCGGAGCCCGCTCGATGGTCGCCCGCCTCGCAGTGCTACCAGCCATCGAGGCCAGTTCGAAAACATCACTGGTCGCAGCGGCATCGCTGAGCGGGCCGGTGCCCGACAGATGGGCCGCGGCGGCGGTTCCCGATTACCAGGCCGTCATCGACCACCCCGACGTCGAGGCGATCTATCTGCCGCTGCCCAACAACATGCACCGCGCGTGGACCATCGCTGCAGCTGCGGCTGGCAAGCACGTGCTGTGCGAGAAGCCACTGGCCGGATCAGCTGATGATGCGCGAGCGATGCAGGCCGCCTGCGACGCGGGGGGCACTCTGCTCGCCGAGGCCTGGATGACACCCTTCGACCCACGTTGGTGCCACGCGATGCAGCTTGCAACCGATGGGCTAGTCGGCGACATCACCGAGATCAACGCGGCGTTCACCTTTACGATCGGGCCTGAAGGTGCGAACAATTATCGGTGGAGCCCTGACCATGGCGGCGGTGCGCTCCTTGACGTCGGGATCTACTGCCTGGGCCCGGCCGTCGAACTGTGGGGTGCCCAGCCCATTGGGATCAAGGCGTCTGTCGACCTCGCTCCAAGCGGCGTCGATGCAACAACCACGGTGCATCTGACCTGGCCTGATGGCCAGGTCGCGCGCTCAAGGGTCTCGTTCGTCGACACAGAACAGCAACGGTTGGAAATTGTTGGGACGACCGGGCGCATCGTTCTCGACGGTGATGCACACACCGGGGGACCCAATGCCAAAATGATCCGGGTCGAGTCCGACATCGACACCAATCACTCGATCGCCGTCGAACCGGCTGACCCATACCTTGGGATGATCGACGCATTCGCTGCAGCGGTCCGAGGGACGCGCCGCTGGCCTCGCTCTGTCGAAGCCAGCATTGAGATGCTCGAACTCCTCTCACAGATTCGGACAAGCGCAAGATGACCGACTCCCACACTCTCGAGCCACGCCATGAGCACCACGAACTGCCTTCGGGAATCAGCATGCACGCCGTGCACTGGGAACCCGCTGAGGCGACTCTGCCACCGTGCCTACTCGTTCACGGCCTCGCTTCGAACGCTCGGCTCTGGGACGGCGTGGCCAGGCGCCTCGCCGCACTCGGCCACCCCGTCGTTGCTATCGACCAACGCGGCCACGGCCACTCGTCAAAGCCTGACGGCCCGTTCGACATGGCCTCCGTCGCAGATGACCTTCGGCTACTCGTCACCGAACTTGGCTGGGAACAGCCGTTGATCGCCGGCCAGTCATGGGGCGGCAATGTCGTGATTGAGTTCGCACACCGGCACCCCGGCGTTGCATTGGTGATCGTGTGTGTCGACGGCGGCTCCATCGAGCTGCAGCGGAGAATGCCCGACTGGGAAGTTGCGAAGGCGCAGATGGCACCGCCCTCGCTGATCGGCACCCCAATCGCCAAGATGCGCGCTTGGATGACCAAGTCGAACGCCGACTGGCCAGCCGAGGGCATTGAAGGTCAACTCGCCAACTTCGAAGTCCGGGACGACGGGACCATTGCCCCGTGGCTCACGCTCGAACGGCACCTGCTCGTACTCCGCGGCTTGTGGGAGCACATGCCGTCTGACCTGTACGCCTCGATCACCGACCCCGTGCTCTGGATCTCAGCTGACAACGGCCAGTCTGAATGGACAGTTGCAAAACGCGCCGGAATCGAAGCGGCGCTGTCCGCTCTGGCGACGAGCCGGTCAGAATGGTTCAGCCCGGCACATCACGACGTGCATGCACAACACCCGGCCGAAGTCGCTGCACTCCTGCACGGGGCCCTCACCGACCCCGACTTCTTCTGACTCGCTGCTGCCTTCGCTTCTGACCTAACGAATACAGGAACTGACATGACTGCACTCCCCCGCCTCCTCGTCATCATGGGTTCAGGCGAAACCGCTCCGACAATGACCACGCCGCATCGCCGCGTGTTCGAGCAACTTGGCGCAGCAACCGGAGGCCCCGTTGACGCCGTGCTCCTTGATACCCCGTTCGGGTTCCAAGAGAACGTGGAAATCCTTGCCGCCAAGACCGCCGAGTACTTCACCGACGCTGCGCACCGGACCGTCAAGATCGCTGGCCTCGCACGAACCGACCACGGAGATGTCGTGGCAACAGAAACGGCCATCGCGAAGATCCGTGCAGCCGACTGGATCTTTGCCGGCCCCGGCAGTCCGACCTTTGCGCTGCGCCAGTGGGCCGATACTCCGATTCCTGACGCCATTGTCGACAAGCTCCGCAACGGCGGTGCCGTCGTATTCTCGTCCGCAGCGGCCCTCACGCTTGGGCGTAAAACGATTCCTGTCTACGAGGTCTACAAGTCTGGCGCCGATCCGTACTGGGTCGACGGGCTCGACGTACTCAGCGAAGTCGGTCTCCCTGTCGTTGTCATTCCTCACTACGACAACAAAGAGGGGGGCAACCACGACACGAGTAAGTGCTACCTCGGCGAGCGCCGCCTCGCGATGCTCGAACCTGAACTCGATGACGACGTGTTCATCCTCGGGGTCGACGAGCACACCGGCGTCATCATCGATCTCGATGCGAATACCGCCGAGATCGTCGGCAAAGGCGGAGTCACGCTCCGCAAAGACGGAGTGTCGACTCGCATCGAGACCGGCACAACTGTCCCTTTCAGCACACTGCAAGCCGGCCCTGTCGCACCGCTCACATCGGGGTCAGATCGCCATGTGACAGAACCAACTGACTCCGAAACTGCTGTCGCACCTCGGTCTGACCCCGATGTGAGCGGTGCGACAGTGGGCGATGACGCCGCGGTGATTCCATCGCTCGCTGGCGACGCCGCTCGACTCGAATCGGAATTCGACGCAGCCCTCGCAGCGCGCGACGCCGACGGCGCCGTGAAGGCCATCCTTGAGCTCGATTCGGCAATCCTCCAGTGGTCACGAGACACGCTGCAGGGTGACGAGATGAAGCGTGCCCGCACGTCGCTGCGGTCAATGGTCGTGCGCCTCGGAGGTGCAGCGACTGCAGGAGTTCGCGACGTCCGCGAGGTTCTCGGCCCGGTCGTTGAAGCAGCGCTTGCGGCACGCGTCACCGCCAGAACTGACAAGGCCTACGCCGTGTCAGATGCCATTCGCGACAATCTCATTGCTGCCGGTATCGAGGTGCGCGACACCGCCGACGGCGCCGAGTGGGTCGTTACTGACTGACGAGTCAGTGGGTAACCATGTCAGCTAACCAGCGGCTGACATGGAACCGGAACGATTAGCTCAGCGTCGCGACAACGTCGGCCTTGATCGGTTCGTTGAGTTGCTCCACGGTGAGGTGGCACTTGATGCTGTGGCCGGGCGACAACTCGACCAGCTCCGGCTCGGTGACTTCGCAGAGGCCCGCTATCGCACGATGGCAACGTGTATGGAAGACGCAACCGGGGGGAGGGTTGGCCGGCGACGGGATGCTGCCGGTCAGCGGTATCCGGTTCTCGGCGACGCCATCGACGCTTGGCACTGCCGAGAGCAGCGCCTCGGTGTACGGATGATTCACACCCTCGAACATCGTTTGCGTCGCTCCGATCTCCATGATCCGCCCGAGGTACATCACTGCGATGCGATCTGCCAGGTAGCGCACGACACCAATGTCGTGGCTGATGAACAGATAACTCGAGCGTTCTTCGTTCTGGAGCCTGGCAAGCAGGTTGAGAATCGCTGCCTGGACCGACACGTCGAGCGCAGACGTCGGCTCGTCGCAGACGACCACTTCAGGGTCACCAGCAAAAGCACGGGCGATTGCCACACGCTGCTTGAGACCACCGGACAACTGCCGTGGACGCATGTCAAGGTGACGAGTGGACAGCTGCATGCCCTCAGCAATTTCCTCGACACGCCTGTCGGCGGCAGCACCCTTGACACCGGTCAACTTGACGACACTGCGATGCAGAATGCGCCGTACCGTCCAGGCACGGTTGAGCGCCGAATCGGGGTTCTGGAAGACCATGGAGATTGCTCGTACCGACTCCTCAATTCGAGAAGTTGCCTTGTCGGCCATCGTGCGACCACGGAGGGTAATGGCGCCGCCCTCGTCGGGTGCGTGGACGCCGAGCATGGTCTTGGCAAGTGTCGACTTGCCGGATCCGGACTCACCGACAAGCCCGAGCGTTTCGCCTTCAGCGAAGCCAAGGTTGACCCCAACAAGCGCCGGAACGTCGCGACCACGCTGACGGAATGTCTTGGAGACGCCTTCGACCCCGATGACCTGTTCGGTGCCGATGTCGTATTTGACCGTGACCTTCTCAGGTTCCGGGACTTCGTCCAGCCTGTCGACATGATGACAGCGAGTCCAGTGCCCTTCTGACCGTTGGACGATCGGCGGTACATCCGTACGACAGAGATCGGTCGCAATCGGGCATCGATCGACGAACGTGCAATTCGGCAGCGAAGCACCAATCGGTGGGGCGGCGCCCGGGATGGAAAACAGTTCGCTGTCTGTTTTTCGCAGACCGCGCCGCGGGATTGAGTTGAGCAGACCTTTGGTGTACGGATGGCTCGGATTGTCGAACACTTCGGCAACGGTGCCCTCTTCGACAATGCGACCCGCGTACATGACGCCGACGCGGTCGCACATTGTGCGGATGACGCCGAGGTTGTGGGCAATCAGCAGAATTGCCGAGTTCAGTTCGCTACGGAGTTCGCGCACCAAGTCGAGCACCTCGGCCTCGACGGTGGCATCGAGGCCGGTCGTCGGTTCGTCGAGCACCAGCAAGGTCGGATCGCAGGCCAAGCCCATAGCAATGACCACACGCTGCAACATGCCGCCCGACAGTTGGTGCGGATACCGCTCCATCACACTCTCTGGAGCGGCAATATGTACCCGTTCCAAAGCAGCCAGGGCTGAGACACGCGCCTCGGCCTTCGACTGGCCCATGACTTGGAACGCTTCGGCAACCTGCGTTCCAATCTTCAACACCGGGTTGACTGCCTGTACCGGGTCCTGGAAGACCATCGAGGCACGCTCAGCTCGGAACTTGCGCAGCTCAATGGCTGACATCGCGGTGAGTTCCTCACCGCCAGACAACACACGACCGGCATCGATCACGCCATTGCTCGGGAGGTAGCGAAGCGCTGCGTACGCGGTAGTGGACTTGCCACATCCTGACTCACCAACGAGGCCATATGCCTCGCCCTGGCGCACTTCGAAGGTGACGCCACGCAAGATCTTGCGCGGTGTGCCGCGAACGACGTACGACATCTCGAGGCCGTCGACGGCAAGCGCAGGCGCCGCAGCCAGATCTGCTGGTTCGGGAGTATGGGATTCAGTAACGGTCATGAGTTCACTGCCTTGTCGATCGAGTCGGCGATTAGGTTGACGCCAATGACGAGGCTGGCAATTGCCGCCGCGGGGAAGATCGACGGCCACCAGATGTCGCGAGCGATTTGTTCGTAGTTCTGCGACACGTCGATACCCCAGTCGGCATCGGTGATGTTGCCGCCGACAAAGCCCAGGAATGCCAACGTCGTATACGTGAAGATGGCGTAGCCGAGGCGGACGGTTCCTTCCACCACCACAAGCCCGGTCACGTTGGGCAATATCTCGCGGGTGACGATGAAGAAACCGGACTCGCCACGCATCTTGGCCGATACGACGTAGTCAAGGTCAGATTCGGCAATCGCCGCCGAACGGATCGTTCGAGTGATCGCCGGCACAAACAGAACAGCAATCGTTCCGATGATCACGGTAGTCGAACGCCCGAACGTGAAGATGATAACGATGGCCATCAGAATGATCGGGATCGACAAGATTGCCTCGATCACGCGACTCAGAATCTCGTCAACCCAACCCTTGTAGTAGCCCATGATCAGGCCAAGGAACGTGCCGACCACGATGGCAACTGCGGTAGAAATCGGGGCGATCGTGAGGATCTTGCGAGCGCCGTAAATCACTCGGGTGTAGACGTCCCACCCGTTCTTATCGGTGCCGAGCCACGCCTCACTACTCGGCCTCACACGCGGCCCAGCTTCGACAAATTCTTTAGGATTGAATGACGTCAAAATTCCCGGCAGCACGCTGGCAACGATCCAGAATCCAACGATGAGCACACCGATGATGAATCCGGGGCTGGTGTAGAGCACACGAAACTGTTCCTTGCGAATCTGCTTCTTGCCCTCAGCGGGCACTTCCGACTCGGTGGAAGTGGCGTCTTCTGTCGACTCGTTCGGGGTTGGCGCAGGCGCGCCAGCTTCTTGGGTTCCGCTCATCAGTTGTCTCCCAACGATTGGCGTGCACGGGGGTTCATGTAGGCGATCAAAAGATCAGCCGAGAGCGTCGCGAGCATGTAGATAACGGCGACAGCGAGGACGCCAGCCCGAAGGACTGGATAGTCGGCACGGTCAACGGCTCGCAAGATGAGGTTGCCGACACCTTGGTAGCCGAACACCCGCTCGAGAGCGACCATTCCGCCGAAGAGGTAGCCAAGCTGGGTACCGAGAACAGCAACGGTTGGCTGCAGCGCGTTGCGCGCAATGTGCTTGCGGAACACCTGGGGTATCGAGAGCCCGCGCATGAACGCTGTACGGGCGTAATCGGAATCAAGCGCGGTGATGGTGCCAGCACGAGTCACGCGGGCGATGTAGCCGAAGTACACCATCAGCACGGCAATAACCGGCAGCAAGAGATGCTGGATCTGAACCAGCGGGCTCGACCCGGGCGGGGCAGCAGCCTGCACCTTGAAGAAGTCGACCGGGACGGCGAGGAAAGCCAGCAAGAACACGCCGGCCACGAAGTCAGGAATTGCCGAGAATGCAATACCGACATTGATGATCGTGCGATCGATCCAGGTGTCCTTCTTGTATGCCGTGACCAATCCACCGAGAACCGAGAGCGGCACGATCACGATCAGAGCGAGAATCACCAGCTTGGCGGAGTTGCCAAGCGCGCTCCACACGAGGCTCATCACCGGTTCGCCGGCAGCGACCGAGAAGGAGTCGCCGAAGTCGAGGGTGAACACCGACGTCGCCAACTTCTGCAACTGCGTCAGAACTGAATCACGTAGACCCAACGATTCGGTGACCTGCATGAGTCGCTCGGGCGACGCCGTGCCACCCGCGATCTTTCGAGCAGGGTCGCCCGGAGCGATGTTGGGGATAAGCGTGACGATGACGAGCAAAAACGCCAACGTAACAAAGGCGAGCATAAGTCGCCTGAGGATGAATCTGAGCACGTGTTCCTTCTCTGTTATTCGAACGGTTGACTCTGATTAACGACAAAGGACGCAGCGGTGAGACCGCTGCGCCCTTCGGCGTTACGACATTCCGGCCTCGGCCGGAGTGGGATGTCCGGTCAGCTCTTCGTCACATTCTGCATCTGCAGGTGACCAAGGGCTGTGGTTTCGAAGCCGTTGATCGCGCTACTCGTTGCCGAGAGGTAGTTGAAGAAGAACGGGTAGCACGCCGGGGCATCCTCATGGAGCAGACGTTGGATCTTTCCAACGGCAGCTTTCTGACCAGCTACATCGGTCGCGCTCTGGTAGTCACCGAACAGGCCATCGAACGTGCTCGACGCGTAGTTCGACGAGTTCCAGTCACCGTCGGTGGCGAGTGCGCGGCCGAAGAAGATGTCCGGGGTCGGGCGGTGGCCGTAGTCAACAATGCCGATCGGAGCCGAAGCGCCGCAGGGGCGACCCGGTCCAGCGGTGTCGGGCTGGGATCCCCAGCCTGCGCCGGTGCACCAGTACTCGCCGTAGAAGTCCGAGTTCGGCGTGACGCTCACCGGCGTCTTGATGCCGACGGCGGCCAGGTTCTGCTCGACGATGGCCGCGATGGCCGGGATCTCACCAAGGTCGCCGACCTGGATTGGCATTTCGATGCCGTCTGCATAACCGGCGTCGGAGAGCAGCTGCTTGGCCATCTCGGGGTCGTACGGTCGCTGTTCCTGACCCTCGTCGAAGAACGGGAGCGTCGGGTCGATCGGGTGGTCGTTGGCGATTCGTGCCTGACCCTCGTACACCGTGTTGACGAGCTGCTCGCGGTTAATCGCGTAGCAGACGGCCTGACGGACGCGAGGATCGGTGAACGGTCCACCTTCGGGCAGCTGGGTGTTGAACCAGATCTGACGATGGTTCGACGAAGGCGGACGCAGGACCTTGATCGCGTCGTCTTGGAGCAGATTCGCACCATCGGAGATCGAGAAGTCTTGGATGATGTCGATTTCGCCAGCGGCGAAGGCTGCGACCTTGGTGCCACCACTCTCGAAGCCCTGCAGCGTGACACTGTCGAGCTTGACTGAGCCGCCCCACCAGTTGGGGTTCGGAACAAACTTGGCACGGAAGGCAGACGGATCGAAATCGGCCAGCATCCAGGCGCCCGTACCAGTAGGACGGTCGCTCAGCGTGGTGCCGTTCGTGTAATCGGCTGGGGTAATCAGCGACTGCGGGTTGAACAGCGAAACGAGGACCGGGAGGTTGCCGTTCGGCGAATCAAGGTTGATCACTACGGTCGAGTCGTCAGGTGCCTCGGCGCCACCGGCGCTGACGACACCGGCAAGACCGGCACCTACTTCAACCATGCGCTCGATCGTGGCGACTACGTCGGCAGCGGTCAGCGGCGCTCCGCCTTCCTGCCAGGTAACGCCAGGGCGAAGCTTAAAGGTCCACTGGCTCGCGTCAGCGTTTGGCGACCACTCGGTGGCGAGCGCTGTTGCGGCGATGTTGCCGTCAGGGCCAAGGCCGACCAGATACTCGAACGACTGCGACAGCACGGCGTACGTGCCGAGGTCGAGCATGTTGACCGGGTCGAGGCCCGAGTTGGCGTCACCGGTCTGGATACCGGCGATGATGTCACCACCGGCTGCTGCGGGTGCTTCGGTTGCAACGGGCGCTGGGGCTGCTGCGGGTGCTTCGGTTCCTGCGGGTGCCGCGGGTGCTGCGGGTGCTGAATCGCTATCGCTCCCGCCGCAGGCGGCAATGATGCCACCCATGACCGGAACGGACAGGCCAATCATCGTGCCGCGGCGAACGAAGTCGCGACGGCTGACCTTTCCTTGTGCATATGACTCGATGAGGTCGAGCTCGATCGGTCCGACCGAGCTACGAGTTTGATCTAGACGTTTGAAGTCCATCTGTGTATTTTCCCCTTGTTAAAGCAATGAGTTCACGCCCGAGCGGACTACCCGCGACATCTCGACCATATCCATTTCGAACCCTGTGAACAATTCATTCACATGGTTGTTGAAGTCTTGGCGTAGATAATCCACAATGTAGCACAGTTCCACAATGTGGAATGACACCCGTCACAGTCGGGGCTATGAACAGCTCAAAGCGTTGCAAGGCCTGCAAGCCATCGGTTGACGTTGTTGCCGAGCGAGGCCACGTCATACCCGCCTTCTTGCACCACCACGGTCGGCACAGAAAGTTGAGCAACAAGCGCTCCCTGCGCCTCGAATCCGTCGGCGGTGACTGCGAGATCTGAGATCGGATCGTTGTGGAAGGCGTCGACCCCGAGCGACACCACAACGAGGTCGGGTCCGAACGCGTCGATGGCCTGCAGTGCTCCGGTCAGCGCCATGGCGTAGTGGTCGTCGTCGGCACCAAGCGGGAGCGGGACGTTGAGATTCGCTCCCCTCCCCCGGCCTGAACCGGCCTCGTCGGCGTGGCCAGTGATGTACGGATAGGCGCGCGCCGGATCGCCGTGCAATGACACGTACTGCACGTCGTCACGCTGGTAGAAAATCTGCTGCGTGCCGTTGCCGTGGTGATAATCGACGTCGAGCACCGTGACCTTCGAGCCCGTGGTCGAGACCGCGTGATGCGCTGCCACGGCTGCGTTATTGAAAAAGCAGTAGCCGCCATAGAGCGACATCGGCGCATGGTGCCCCGGCGGGCGGCACAGGCCGTACACCGCTCGTTCGCCGCCAAGCACCAGCGACGTGGCACTCAGCGCAACGTCAACCGCCGAGGTCGCAGCTTCGAAGGTGCCCTGGGTCAGCGGCGTCGTCGTCTCGAAGCACCACCGACCGAGCTCGGCGTCGATGCCATGGTGCGCTCGGAACTCACCAATCCCCTCCATCAAGCCGGGCATTCGGAAGAGATCGGGCACCACATCATGAGTACCCGGGTGAGCCGCCTGGTAGTCAGCCCAGGCATTCGACAAAAACCGCACGAGACCGGGGTCGTGCACGGCCTCGATCGGCGTTGCCCCCCATCGATCTGGCTCCCGAATCTGGTGGGCTGCATCGGCGGCGAGCACCTGGTGGATTGCCTCAGCGCGGCCCGGGTGTTCGAAGGGATCTTGGAGCCCCGATGACTCAATCTCGGCAAGCGGAGCGTGCTGCCGCTGACGCGACGGTGACGAGACGACCAACATTCGATCTTCCCTTCTACTTAACTACTCAACAGCTGATGCCGGAGGCCGCAAGGGCTGCTCGGCGAGCGTTGTCATCGGCCAGGACAGCGGCAAGTGTCAGCTCGAGGCCGAGATCAGACGAATGACGATAAGCGTCCCATTCGATTGCGCGGGTGGCCCACTTCTCCAACCGATTCATACGCGTCGTGAAGACGTGTCGAGCGAGTCGTTCGACGTCGCAGTCGACAACGAACAGGCCCTCGGCCGCCGCCTTGGCGAAGTCGGCTTCGATGAAGGCCACGACACGGTCGCCGACCTCACCCATGCCGTGGGAGCCGGGGCCCTGCTTCATGGTCGAGAAAATTGGACGCCATACGTCGGTCGCTGCACAAAACTCGGCGTCAAGCGCTGCGAACAACGCCCGGGTGGTGTCGATTGGACCGTGTGCGGGCTCCGCATCAAACTCGACTTCGAGCTGATCAAGCCCATTACTCACGAACGCAACCAGCACGCCATCACGATCACCGAACTGGTTGTAGAGCGTGGCGACAGAGACTCCAGCCAGCGCTGCGAGTTTGCGCATCGTGAGGCCCTCAAGACCGTGATCAGTAATCAGCGCGCCAGCAGCAACGAGGACATCGCTGCGCGTCTGCTCCTGTCGACGCTCCCAGCCATCTGCCATAGAGACGCATCCTAGGATCTCCGAGCCTGAGGTCGGGTACGCCGGGTTGAATCACCGGTTTCAACTCCAGTGCACCTCGACATTTGACGAGAACAGGATGCCAATCAACGTCATGACCCGCCTCTGCTACCAGATCCCCAGCTTCACGTATCCCGGCGTCGGCGAGAACAAGACGCTACAGATGGTCGCTTTCCACGGCCGCCAACCCTGGGCTCGACGGATTCACCATCAACATGGTCCCGAACGGGTTCATCGAGGGACGCGCACAACTCCTTGGCGAAACCTTCTCCCCCATCATCAACGCCTCATCCAGCACCCGAACGTCGCCGACCTGTTCTGTCACACTCCGGTCTGACCAAAGTGTGAAAGCGGCGCAAGCTCGTCGGCCTGGCGCATCTACAGTCGTGGTGATGTCCAATCAGGAAGTGGTCACCGAACCGGCACGCGACACAGCGGTATTGGCAACGGCCGACGTGGTTGTCGTCGGCAGCGGACCAGCCGGGCTCGCTGCAGCACTCGGCGCTGCCCGTGCCGGAGCGAGCGTCGTATTACTCGAGCGGCATGGCTGCTTCGGTGGCAACATCACCGCCGTCGGCGTTGAAGGGTTCGCGTGGTACCGCCACGAGGACACAGTCGACACCGAAGGCATCGGCATCGAGTTCGAGCAACGTGCAAAGGCGATGGGCGCCGCCCAGCCCGAGCCGCAATCCACCAGCCACTCGCTCGACGGCGAACTGTTCAAGTACGTCGCGGACGTCCTTGTGCAAGAGGCCGGAGTTCACCCGATCTTGCACGCAACCGTGGTCGCTCCTGTCATAGACGCCAAGGTGCTGCGAGGCGTGATTATCGAGAGCAAGTCCGGCCGCCACGCCGTACTCGGTAAACGGATCATCGACGCAACCGGCGACGCCGACATCGCTGCCCGAGCAGGCGCACCCGTCCACCAGGCGCCATCCGAAGAATTGATGGCCGCGTCGGTGATGTTCCACCTCACAGGCGTCGACAAGCAGGCCTTTCTGGCCGGCGTGGCCGCTGACCCGCAGACATATGCCGACTGGGCCGGCGGCGAGTGGACGATCGAAACAAGCGGCAAGGAAGACGAGATGTTCTCGCCTTTTCTACGCAAGCCATTCGAACAAGCCAGAGAAGCCGGTGCCATCCCTGCCGATCTGACCACGATCGGCGGCACGTGGGGTGCAATCTCGGACCAGGGCGACCTGACCTATCTCAACCTCGTCCATCTTCCCAACGTCGACGGGACCGATGTCGAGAGCTTGACCGTCGCAGAGATTGAGGGGCGGCGACAGGCAGTGATGGCCGCCGCTGCACTCACCGAGTTCACGCCCGGTTGTGAGCGTGCCAAAATTCGTAACTTTGGGATGAGCGTCGGCATCCGTGAAACCCGCAAGATCGACGCGGTTTACAACATGACCGACGATGATGTCCGTGGCCAGGGCCGGTTCGACGACAGCATCGGCATCTTCCCCGAGTTCATCGACGGGTACGGCATTTTGATCTTGCCGACCACCGGTCGCTATTTCGAGGTGCCCTACCGGGCAATGCTTCCCAAGGGCGTCGACAACCTGCTCGTCGCCGGCCGCTCGATCGGCGGCGACAAGGTCAGCCACGCAGCCGTCCGCAACATGATGTGCTGCACCGTGAGCGGCCAGGGAGCAGGCGTCGCAGCGGCTCTCTCCGTTGCGGCGAACACCTCAGTCGCCGATGTCGACATCACCGCGGTCCAGACCGAGCTCACGCGCCAGGGTGTCCGCATCCACTGATCGACGCGCAGCTCAACGCGCGCGGCTCAACGCGCGACGACGCAACGAACCCGCAGCGGAGCGCCCAACGGGAAATTCGTGAGGACACCCAGTGGCTCTGTGCGCACCGGCCAATGCCCACGCCGACAATCACCACCTCCACGTTCAACTTCGCCTTCGGCTCCCTGATCGCACTGCTTGTATTGGCCTCCATCGAACGCCTCAGGCTTGGCCTCGGCGAATTTGGCTTCGGTTTGCTGACCGGCGCGAGCGCTGCGGGAGGCGTCATTGGGTCGATCATCTCGGTCCGAGTCGAAGGTGCCATTCGGATGGTGTGGATCATGCCCATCGGCCTTGTCGTCGAGACATTGACGTATCTCGTCTTTGCTCTCACGACCGTGGCCTGGGTTGCCATGGCGATGTTCTTCGTGTTCGGCATTCATGCAGCGATGTGGGAACAACGTCGACCACGGTGCGCCAGCGCGCCGTTCCCGAAGCGTTGCAGGGCCGGATTGGCAGTGTGTAGCTCGTTGCCGTGCAGGGCGGCATCGCAATCGGGGCGGCACTCGGCGGGCTCATCTCCAGTATCTGGGGCGTGGCGAGCGCTTACTGGTTCGCCTTCGCGATCAGCGCCGAACTGCTCGCCGCGATCTGGCGCGAACTCCGCCACATCGCAGAAGCTCCAACCGCTTGATCAGCTGGTGAGTAACTCGAGTGCTTCGTCGAGGTACTCGGTCTTACATTTGCTGCGCTGAAGCTTGCCGCTACTGGTCTTCGGGAGGCTTCCGGGATTGACGAGCATGATGTCACGGGGCGGCAAGCCACAGACTTCGAGTGTCCGCTCGTGGATCCGGGCGCGAACGTCAGCCTGATCACCAGAGCTGTCGGTCAGGCGTGCTTCGGCCACGACGACAACGCTCTCCTTGCCCTTATATCCCTCCATGCCAAAGGCAATGACGTTGCCGGCGCGCACACCCTCGAGCGGCCCGACAGCGCGCTCGATGTCTTCGGGGAAGACATTGCGCCCGCCGACGATGATGACGTCCTTGATGCGGCCGCACATGACGAGTTCGCCATCGAGGAGGTAGGCGAGGTCACCGGTACACAGCCAGCCGTCGTGGAAGAGCGCAGCAGTGGCGTCTTCGCGCTTGTAGTAGCCCGGCGTGACCGATGTGCCGCGCAGCAGCAACTCGCCCACGTGACGCTCGGGCAACTCTTCGAACGTGTCAGGATTGATGACCTTCATCTCTAAGCCCGGCACTGCGGTGCCGAGCAGGGGAAGTTCGCGAGCCAGGACGGCGAACTCGTCGGGGTCCGTCACCTCGATCGGCTTGGCAACACGCTGGGTCTCGAGAATGATGCGGTCAACCGTGTCGGTTCGCAAGCCCAGGCCGCGCTTCGGGAACGTTCCAGCAATCGCGACCTCGGCCATGCCGAACGCCGGGAAGACTCCACCCTCAGGAAAGCCGAAACGCTTGGCTTCGGCAACGAAGGCAACAACCGCCTTCGGGTCGACGGGTTCGGCGCCCGAAAGCGCAAGCGTCAGGTGCGACAGATCGAGCCCCTTCATCCGCTTGAGCGCACGAGTGGCAAGTACCCACGAGAAATTGGGGCCAGCCGTTGCGGTGCACTTGTAGTCACTGAGCCACTGCATCCAGTTGCCAGGATGCGCCAAGAAGTCTTGCGGGGCGGCCTGCACCAGGTCGACGCCCTTCGTCATGGGGATCGCGAGGAACCCGACGAGGCCCATGTCGTGATAGAGCGGCAGCCACGACATCATTGTTTCGTCGTGTCGAATCTCGGCAGCTTGGAGGGTCGCATCAACATTCGCCGACAGCACCCGATCGGGGATCATCACACCCTTGGGTTCGCTCGTCGATCCGCTGGTGTACTGCAGGATGACCAGGCGCTCAGGGTCGTGATCTGGCAGTTCGAGCGCGTCGCCCGTCGGCACGTTCGGGGCACCAGGAAGAACGGACGCCATCGGTTCGATCGGCGGGTCGCCTTCGATGGCGGTGTAGAAGTCGGCGAGCATGTCGTCGATCAAGACCAGCTTGGCGTCACCGTGTCGAATGCGGCCTCGCGTGCTGTCGATGAACGCATCGAGTGACCCCATCCGCATCGGCAGCGGGAGCACCATCGAGGCAATGCCGGCCAACCAGCAGCCACGCACAATGGTCATCAACTGCCGACTGGTCGGGCCGAGCACGGCGACGTGGTCACCGGGCACCAGGCCCTTCGCCTGCAGCGCTGCACCGACGGCGCGAGCGTCATCGTGAATCTCGCGCCAGGTAACGAGTGCAGGCCGGCCGTCGGCATCAAGATCACCGCTCAGCACAGACTTTCCGACGAAGCGGACACCCGTGCCAAGATCGGCAGCAGCTTCCAGACGAGTGATCGTGGAGTCGACGTCAACCATGGTCACAGACGGTACAACGTCAGCAACACCCCGCTTTAGCCGTCTCGCACCCTTGTCAGGCTCCGGCGTCACGCTCGGGTCAGACCAAAGTGTGACAACAGCTGTCTGGCATCAGGTCTACTGACTGCCGTTGAGTCGCCCGGGGAGGTGATGCATCGAACCGCCCCGCACCTTGACTTCCTTGGGCTGGCACTGATGGCAGCCGTACTCGAGATGAATGCCTTGGATCGACATCTGGGTACCTCGTGACTTCTCGAGGATCACCTGCGGGAGGTGATACAGGTCGTCACCTCCACAGATCGCACACTTCGGCCGTGGGTCGCGTGTCCACTGCACTTTGCACGCGGCACAGGTGAGCCGCAGCAGGCCATCGCCTACCGGTTCGCCGTTGAGGTGCTCGTCCGACTCGCATGTCGGACACACGATGTCGAGTGCCATAGAGGCATCGTAGGTGCCGGGCGGCGGGGGTCAGTCCGCAGCGAATGCTTCCAACAGCTGCGTGATGCTCTCTGGCGGCAACGTCGTGTACAGCAATTCGGCTCCTTGAAACCGTGCTGCCTCAGCGGCGAGCTCGCCGACGTGGACGTGTTCGACGAGGATCACGACAGCGGTCGTGCCGTCGTGAACCGCCTGCTTAAACCAGCCGACCCACTCGTCCGGAATTTCCAAGTCGACCACCTTGGTGGTGACCGCACCGACACCGGCTCCGACCCCCATGCCTGCGAGCCAACCGATCGGGCCAACAACGATCAGCCCGAGTAGCCCGGTCCACATCGCGCCCAACCCGGAGGCTCGGATCTGGTGGCTGAAAGTCACTCACCCCGCGAGTTTGACCTCGGTATTGCTGCAATCAAACGCCGCTACGCAGCTCTGGCCTCTCGGTTGATTGACCCGAGCGGCAATGATGGACTGATGCCCGACTTTCGCACCCTCTCGTTCGACAGCGGCTCCAATTTTGGACAGCCCATTCTTCTCGGCCACAACGACTTCTGGACGAATTCGCTCGACGAGCGAAACGCCGCGTTCGCGCAGCTCCGCCACGAGAACACCGAGGGTGCTGGCATGTGTTTCCATGAAGAGCTCTCGGTCATCGAAGGCGGCACGGCCGGGCCCGGGTTCTGGTCGGCCGTCAGCTACGACGACATCCGCCAGATTAATCGGACACCCCACGCATTCTCGTCGGCATCAGGGATCACGCTCGGCGAGGCGCCGCCCGAGAGCCTCGAGTTCTTCGGCTCGATGATCGTCCTCGACGACCCGCGTCACGCCAAGATGCGCATGCTCGTCCAGAAAGGCTTCACCCCGAAGACCGTTGCCCGCATCGAAGAGTCGGTGCGTGTTCGAGCCAGGGACCTGGTCTCGAAGGCGAAAGAAATGGGCGAGTGCGACTTCGTCGAGCAGCTCGCCGCACCACTCCCCCTTGGCGTGATCTGCGACATGCTCGGCGTGCCGCGCGAAGACGAACAGCAGATCTTCGATTGGACCAACCTGATCCTCGGCGCGGGCGACCCCGACTTCACAATGGACCTGCACGAGTTAATTCTCGGAGCCGCCGCGATGTTCGATTACGCGCAAGCCCTCGGCGAAGAGCGGCTGAAAAACCCGACCGACGACATTGCATCAATCCTGATGCATGCCGAGGTCGACGGCGAGCGGCTCACAGCTTCCGAATTCGGCTCCTTCTTCATCCTGCTCGCGGTCGCTGGTAATGAGACCACCCGCAACGCCATCTCGTGGGGCATGCATCAGCTCCACCATCACCCCGATCAGAAGGTGCAACTCCGCGACAACTATTCCGAGCTGTCGATGCCGGCCGCCGAAGAGATCGTCCGTTGGGCGTCGCCGGTTCTCCACATGCGCCGCAACGCCAACTATGACATCCAGGTCGGCAACACAATGATCCGCGAGGGCGAGAAAGTCGTCATGTGGTACTGGTCGGGCAACCGTGACGAGAACATCTTCACCGACGGCCACGCTTTCGACATCAACCGCGCCAATAGCAAGGAACAGGAGGGGTACGGAGCAGGCGGGCCGCACTTCTGCCTCGGTGCGAACCTTGCTCGCCGCGAAATCCAGGTGATGTTCGACGAGATCTTCACTCAGATCCCCAACATCGCGATCACGGGCGAACCCGATCGATTGGTCAGCGGCTTCATCAACGGCATCAAACGCATGCCCTGCTCTACTTCAGGCTGAAATCGATCAGGGTTCGTGGCGAGCGCAGCCCGTAGGATCGAGGGCCGTATGAGCGACACCAACATCGACAGCCAATCCGGCTCCAGTATCGACACTCCGGAACATCGGTACACGTCGGCGCTTGCGCAGGACATCGAAGTCGGTTGGCAGGACTTTTGGGCGGAGAACGGTACGTTCCACACGCCCAATCCCGTTGGCGCACTCGCCGATCCCAACCGCACCGAGCCACTCGGCGAGAAGGTGTTTGTCCAGGACATGTTCCCGTACCCGTCTGGCGTCGGCTTGCATGTCGGTCATCCGCTCGGCTTTATCGGCACTGACGTCTACTCTCGCTTCAAGCGGATGACGGGACACAACGTCCTCTACACGATGGGCTTCGACGCCTTTGGCCTACCTGCCGAGCAGTACGCCGTCCAAACCGGCCAACACCCGGCAATCACCACGAATGCGAACATCGCCAACATGCGGCGCCAGCTGCGTCGGCTCGGGCTGAGCCACGACATGCGGCGCTCGGTGTCGACCACCGATCCCGAGTTCTACCGCTGGACGCAGTGGATCTTCAGCCAGGTGTTCAACGCGTGGTACGACGACTCCCCCGACGTCGACGGAGCGCGTCCGATCAGCGAACTGATCGAAATGTTCGAGTCCGGTGAACGCTGCACCCCCGACGGCACGCCGTGGGCCGACCTCTCTGCTGGCCAGCGCAACGTGATTATCGACGACCACCGGCTCGCGTACATCTCAGAGGCGCCGGTCAACTGGTGCCCCGGCCTCGGCACTGTCGTTGCCAACGAAGAAGTCACTTCCGACGGCCGTTCGGACCGCGGCAACTTCCCCGTATTCAAGCGCAACATGCGCCAATGGATGATGCGGATCACCACGTACGCCGACCGCCTGATCGACGACCTCGAACTCCTCGATTGGACCGACGCGATCAAGGCCATGCAGCGCAATTGGATTGGGCGTAGCAACGGCGCCAAGGTCGACTTCGCCTCCGACGCCGGCCCGATCAGCGTCTTCACAACACGGCCCGACACGTTGTTCGGCGCGTCGTTCCTGGTCCTGTCCCCCGAGCACCCGTTCGTTGATCAACTCGCCGATCCAGCCTGCACGCCCGGCATTACCGAACAAATTGCGGCCTATCGGACACAGGCCGAGGGTAAGAAAGAGTTCGAGCTGCAAGACGACACGCGCGAGAAGACCGGCGTGTTCACCGGCGCGTATGCGACCAACCCGGTCAACGGTGAGCCGGTGCCGATCTGGATTGCCGACTACGTCCTGATGGGCTACGGAACCGGCGCGATCATGGCTGTCCCGTGTGGCGACACTCGTGACTTCGACTTTGCCCGCAAATTTGATTTGCCAATTCCGGCGATCCAAGAGCCGCCAGCATCTTGGTTCGAAGAGCGCGACCTCGACGTCACGCTCGACACCCGCCAGTGGCCCGAAGCCTTCGTCGGTGATGCCCCGTACGTCAACAGCACAAACGAGCATCTGCAGTTGGACGGGCTCGTCAACAAGGTCGAAGGCATCGCCGTAATGAACGCTTGGCTCGAGCGCGCCGGCGTCGGAGAGGCGACCGTCAATTACAAGCTCCGCGACTGGCTCTTCAGCCGTCAGCGCTACTGGGGCGAGCCCTTCCCCATCGTCTACGACGCCGAAGGTAATCCGCACAGTATCCCCGACTCAATGCTGCCGGTCGAGTTGCCCGAGACTGATGAATTCGCCCCGCGCACGTTCGACTCCAATGACGCGATGTCCAACCCTGAGAGCCCGCTGGACCGGCTCGACAACTGGATGAACGTCGAACTCGACCTCGGCGACGGCATGCAGACCTACCGCCGCGACAGCAACGTGATGCCGCAGTGGGCTGGCTCGTGCTGGTACCAGATGCGCTACATCGATCCACTCGACGACGAACGTTTCTGTGCCGTCGAGAACGAGGAGTACTGGATGGGCCCGCGCACCGACGTGCGGCCTGACCATCCCGGCGGCATCGACCTCTACGTCGGCGGTGTCGAGCACGCAGTGTTGCACCTGCTGTACGCCCGCTTCTGGCACAAGGTTCTTTTCGATCTCGGCCACGTCAGCTCGGTTGAACCGTACGCACGTCTGTTCAACCAGGGCTACATCCAGGCGTACGCATTCAAAGACGAACGTGAAATCTACGTTGAGGCCGCCGAAGTCAATGGAAACACCGACGAAGGCTGGACCCACAACGGCGAACCGGTCACGCGTGAATACGGCAAAATGGGCAAAAGCCTGAAGAACGCTGTATCACCCGACGAGATGTACGAGGCCTACGGCGCCGACACGCTGAGGCTCTACGAGATGACGGGCGGGCCACTCGACTCCTCACGTCCCTGGGAAACCCGTGACGTCGTCGGCATGTACCGATTCCTTCAGCGGTTGTGGCGCAACGTCATCGATGAGTCAACCGGCGAGTGCAACGTCGTTGACACGCCGGCCGACGAGGACACACTCAAGCTGCTGCATCGCACGATCGACTTCGTTCGCACCGAGATGGACGAGCTCCACTTCAACACCGCCATCGCCAAGCTGATCGAGCTCAATAACGCTGTCACCAAGCTCGACGCAACACCGCGCGACGTGGCCGAACCAATGGTCACGATGCTCGCGCCATTGGTCCCACACATCGCCGAAGAGCTGTGGCGCAAGCTCGGTCACGGCAGCGGCCGCGATGATGGCGGCACGATCACCTACGTCGACTTCCCGGTTGCCGATCCGTCGCTGCTCGTCGATGACACCGTCGAGCTGCCGATCCAGATCAACGGCAAGGTCCGGAGCCGGGTCAGCGTTGCCGCCGATGCAGACAAAGCAACAATCGAAGCCGCAGCGCTCGCTGACCCGAAGGTCATCGAGGCTCTCGCTGGCGGCGAACCCAAGAAGCTCATCGTCGTCCCCGGCCGAATGGTGAATGTGGTCGTCTGACGACGCCCGGGCGACTTCGTCGCCTGGCGGCTGAACTCGCTTTGCTCGGGGTGCTTCTTAGGCGTCGACGAGTTCGCGTTCTGGCTCTACTTGCTCGTCAGCTGCGCCTTCGACGTTGAGGGTCGGCAGGATGCGGTCGAGCCACTTCGGTAGCCACCAGTTCTTCTCACCGAGCAGTTCCATCGTGGCAGGCACGAGCAACATACGGACGAGGGTGGCGTCGAGGAAGACCGCCGAGGCGAGACCGAGGCCGAACATCTTGATAACGCGGGCGTCCTCGAGCACGAAGCTGCCGAACACGACGACCATGATTGCCGCCGCAGCGGTGATGACACGGGCCGTAGCGGCGAGGCCATCGGCGACCGAATTCTTCGCGTCGCCGGTCCGGTCGTACTCCTCGCGGACTCGGGAGAGCAAGAAAACCTCGTAGTCCATCGAGAGCCCAAACACGATGGCAAACAGCATCATCGGAAGGAACGGTTCGATCGGACCGCTGCCGGTGCCGAGCAAGCTCACTCCCCATCCCCACTGGAACACGACGACGATGATGCCATAGGCGCCACCGATCGACAGCAGGTTCATGATCACGGCTTTCAGCGGCACCAAAATCGAGCGGAACACCATCATGAGGAGCAGGAACGACAGACTCAACACTGCGATGAAGAAGACCGGTAGCCGTGCGCTGAGGTAGTCGGAGAAGTCGACGCTCGATGCCACCGCACCGGTCAACTTCACGTCGAGGCCAGAGTCGCCAACCGCATCCGGAATCGTCGTCTCGCGGAGGCTCCGGACCAGCGCCGAGGTGGCTTCTTCTTGGGGCCCGGTCTCTGGAACAACGAAGATCTGGAAGGCCTGCTGGTTATCCGACGGGATCGGGCCCAGCGCTCGGGCCACGCCGTCAGCGCCATTGAGCGCCACAACAAGATCTTGCGCTGCTGCGAACTGTGCAGGGCTGTCTACTTCGGCCACAGCGAGCAGTGGGCCGTTGCTGCCCGGACCAAAGCCCTCGGCGAGCAACTCGTAGGCATCACGAGTCGTGGTGCCCTCGGCGAAGGTGCTCTCGTCACCGAAGCCAAGACGGAGCCCGAGGACGGGAATGCTCATAATGAGC
>Ga0115001_10000516_pt1 | contig 28547 bp, 26 predicted proteins | sample ArcticOcean_MG_C_12_FD_89869 | JGI IMG/M metagenome (GOLD analysis project Ga0115001, IMG submission 89869) | Marine microbial communities from western Arctic Ocean - ArcticOcean_MG_CB8_130 | ecosystem: Environmental > Aquatic > Marine > Oceanic | place: Arctic Ocean: Canada Basin | collected... | reverse complement strand
TCGACACGCAGTGGTTGACCGATCACCTTGCATCGCTCGGCGGCCACGAAGTGTCTCGACGCGACTATCTCTGTCTGCTTGCGGCCGCTCTCGACTAGGCAATCCAGCAAAAACGAACGGAGCGGAACGGTCACCACGAGGTGTTCGCTCTGCTCCGTCCAGTGCCGGTCAAATTCGCCATCCGACCGACGTAGTTCCCGCCAAAATGGGGAACGCCTGGGGCCAGGGGACACCTTGTTAGTGGTTGGAACAAGATGTTCTGGCTCTCGAACTACTCGGCGATTTTCTTGTTCGGAAAGTCATTTCGCTGTCACTTATTGGTTCGGCCAAATCGGTCATGACTTGAGCAAAAACTTGGGGATTTCTTCTCAAACGGACGACACTGGAGCCATGACCGAAAGCACCGCGCCCGACCGTCCCTGGATGATGCGGACGTATTCAGGCCACTCGACAGCTGCGGCGTCCAACGAGCTGTATCGGACCAACCTGTCGAAAGGCCAAACCGGACTGTCGATTGCGTTCGATCTTCCCACGCAAACTGGCTATGACCCCGACGACAAAATGTCGCGCGGTGAAGTCGGCAAGGTCGGCGTTCCCGTCGCACACCTCGGCCATATGCGGACGCTGCTCGATCAGATCCCGCCAGGCCAGATGAACACCTCCATGACTATCAACGCGACCGCCGCCTGGCTGCTCGCTCTCTACGTGGCCAATGCTGAAGAGCAGGGCATCTCCTCGAATGAACTTCGTGGGACCACACAGAACGACATCGTCAAGGAGTATCTGTCGCGCGGTACATACATTTTCCCACCAGCACCTTCACGTCGCCTGATCGTCGACATGGTTGCGTGGTGCACCGAGCACGCACCCAAATGGAACCCGATGAACGTGTGCTCGTACCACCTGCAGGAAGCTGGAGCGACACCGACACAGGAAATCGCGTACTCGATGGCCACAGCAATCGACGTGCTCGACGCTGTGCGTGCCTCGGGCCAGGTGTCCGACGATCAGTTCAGCCAGGTGTTCGGGTCGATCTCATTCTTCGTGAATGCCGGCATCCGCTTCATCGAAGAGACCTGCAAGCTCCGCGCAATGACTGATATGTGGGAGCAGATCGGCCGCGATCGTTACGGCGTCACCGATGCCAAGGCGCTGCGCTTCCGCTACGGCGTCCAGGTCAACTCACTCGGCCTCACTGAGGCACAGCCAGAGAACAACGTCCAGCGCATTGTGCTGGAAATGCTCGCAGTCACGCTCTCCAAGAAAGCCCGCGCCCGCTCGGTGCAGTTGCCTGCCTGGAACGAAGCTCTGGGTCTTCCGACACCGTGGGATCAGCAGTGGTCGTTGCGGATGCAGCAGGTGTTGGCCTTCGAGACCGACCTGCTCGAGTATGGCGACATCTTCGACGGCTCTATCGTCATCGAAGCCAAGACCGCAGAGTTGCGAGCCGCTGCCCAGGCTGAGCTCGACGACGTCCTCGAGATGGGCGGCGCCTTCGAAGCTGTCGAAACGTTGAAGTCGCGCCTCGTTTCCTCGATGGCGCAGCGCACACGTCGAATCGAATCAGGCGATCTCACCGTCGTCGGCGTCAACGATTACACCGAGAGCGCCGACTCGCCCCTCGGCGGCGAGGGTGCCATCCTGAAGGTCGACCATGCTGTCGAAGCCGAGTTGGTCGCCGACGTTGAGCAATGGCGCTCCCAACGCGATCAGGCCGCCGTCGATGCTGCGCTCAATGACCTGCGTGCCGCAGCCGTCGAGGGCCGCAACATCATGCCACCGTCGATCGTGCTCGCCCGTGCCGGGGGCACCACCGGTGAGTGGGGCAATCTGATGCGTGACATCTTCGGCGAGTTCCGCGCACCGACCGGCGTGGCCGGTGCGACCGGGTCGGCAAGCGGTCTCGGCGAAGTAGCCGCGTTCGTCAAGTCGATCTCTGGTGGCCCGCCCAAGTTTCTCGTCGCCAAGCCGGGCCTCGACGGCCACTCGAACGGAGCTGAGCAAATCGCCGTCGCAGCTCGCGACTCGGGCATGGAAGTCGTGTACTCAGGTATTCGCCTCACGCCGGAGCAAATCGCTGCGTCAGCTCGCGACGAAGACCCCGACGTGATCGGGCTGTCGATCTTGTCTGGCTCGCACCTCAACCTCGTACCTGATGTCCTTGACCAGCTCAAGGCCATGGGCGTCGACATCCCCGTGGTCCTCGGCGGAATCATCCCCGAAGATGATCGCCCCCGCCTTCGCGAAATCGGCATCGCTGCCATCTATACGCCTAAGGACTACCAAATCGCCACCATCATGCGCGACATTGCCGAACTGACCATAACGCACCGCAATCGGTGAATCTGTAGTGATGCCCGGCCCGCAGTATCTGTTTTCTCACCAGGTCATCGATCGGGTTCGACGCGAGTTTGGCAGCGATGCCGATCGCGTCATCGAGGAACTCGATCGTCTCCCGAGCACTCGCGATCGTGATCGGCTGCCGATTGCGGTGCTTGAGCTTGCCAAACGCGACGTTCCTTCGGTCATCGGCCTGGTCGAACAAGCGTTGATCGACTCGAGCGAAGTGCTGAGCTGGGTTGAGAACAGCTAACACCCAATCTTTCAAGTCCTCATTAAGATCAAAGAACTCCGAGATCTCAGGTTCTGTCAGCTCTCCACTCCGTGAGTGGCCAGCCAGATAATCTGGAGAGTAAACAACGTCGTCAATGCGCTTATCGACAATGTTGACAATGTGGTGCGGGGTAAACGCCACGATGTTCGACGGGTTGAGCGACATCGAATCGATCCACGAACAGATCCTTGCGGTGCGGGCTGCTCAACCGAACCTGGCCAGCGTGAACGACCTCGATGCGGAACCGCTCCTCGTTGGCACGGTGCAGTACCCGGCGTTCCCCCCGCACGACCTCCGCAGCCCAGCGCGACAGGGCGTGGCCATCGGTGCAGCCAGGATCGGCGGGCGGCACCGACCAGTCGACGTCATCCGGTCCACAGACACCGCAGCGGACCTTACTCGCCACCCGTGGGCGATCGAACGCGTCTCGTCCACCAGGAGTCAAGCCCCGCTGTCGGTGCCTGGCCCGGCGAAGCGCTCGCTCGGCCGATTCCGGCAGCGACGCAACTGACCGCTGCATGCCGGCGAATGCCGGCGGGTCAGTCGCGGTCGAAGATGCTCGGCCGTTTTCCGAACACGGCAACTGCCTGCCGCAGCGGAACGAGGTCACCGCCAGCCGCGGCACGAGTGCCGGCCGCCTGACTGCGTTCGGCCTCGGCAATGGCATGCAGCGCGATTTCTCGGGCTTGTTCGAGTTCGGTGCGCAGCCGAACGTTCTCAGCTTCGAGGCGCATCACACGGCGAATTCCCTCGAGATTCATACCTTCCGAAGTCAGCTCGGAGATCCGCCGCAAGATGGCGATGTCCACATCGCTGTAGCGACGGTTGCCACCTTGGGTTCGAGCCGGCTCGACAAGCCCGCGACGTTCGTAGATCCGCAACGTCTGCGGATGCATGCCCGAGAGTTCGGCCGCAACCGAGATGACATACACCGCTGAAGAGCGGGTCCGCTTCGTTGCGTCGTTATCAGCCATATGGGTGCCTCATCGATGAGCGTCGAGCGCGCTCATGCATCGCCCGGTTCCTCACTACTTGTTGTGCTGGCATCTACCGTAGTTGCTCTACGAAGTTGCTCGATTGCCGAACGCTCAGCATCGCTGAGTTCGGTTGGGACCTGCACGTTGACCGTAACGATCAGGTCACCGCACTCTTTGGTGGTGTCGATGCCCTTGCCTTTCACGCGATGGCGGGTCCCCGATTGCGTTCCCACTTTCACGCGCAAGGTCACCGTCGGACCACCAAGTGTCGGTACCTGAATATCGGCGCCGAGCGCTGCATCAGCAAAGGCGACGGGAACTGCAACGGTGAGGTTCACGCCGCTGCGACCGAACATATCGTGCGGCATGACCTTGAGCTGGACGAGTAGGTCACCGTTCGGGCCGTTGTTCCGACCCGGGCCACCGCGCCCCTTCAGGCGAATGGTCTGGCCATCTTTCACACCGGCAGGCAGCCGAGCCTTAACCTCGCGTGGCCGTTTCTCGACACCACCACCGCGGCAGGTACCGCACGGCTCGTCAATCAGACGGCCGGTACCCGAACACAAATGGCACGGCGCCGAAAAGGAGAACATGCCCTGGTTGTCGTCTGTGACACCGCGGCCCTGACAGTTACTGCACGCCCTAGGGGAAGTGCCCGGCTTCGCGCCCGACCCATGGCAGGTTGAACACTGCGCATCAGTGGTCAGATACAGCGTGGTTTCGAGGCCAGTCACTGCATCGGCAAAATCAACCGTGAGTTGAGCTTCGATGTCGGAGCCCCGTCGCGGCTGGACACCACTCGAGCCACCACGACCTCGACCTTGGCCACCGCCGCGGCCAAACATTCCGCCAAGAACGTCGCCGAGTCCTCCACCCGTGTCGCCAACATTGAAGGAGAATCCGCCAGAACCGCCGGGCCCGCCACCCATCGTTGCGGGGCCCATCCGTCGGATTTCGTCGTACTCTGCGCGCTTGTCCTCGTGGCCAAGGACGTCGTAGGCGGATGACACCTCTTTGAACTTTTCCTCGGCGACATCGTCACCGGGGTTCTTGTCAGGGTGCAGCTCTCGGGCGAGCTTGCGGTACGCCTTGGTGATCTCCTTGTCGGTGGCACTTTCGCCTACCCCAAGGGTCCGGTAAAAGTCCTTGTCGAACCAGTCTCGTTGTGCAGCCATCTCGTACTCACCTCCTCGGCGTTCGAGTGGCAACGCGTGGCGTCAGACACCATGGGTTGTCTCTCAGTCTCTTGTCTTGACCATGGCGGCGCGGAGGGTCTTGCCCTTCCATTGGTAACCGCTGCGCAGCACTTCTGCCACCACCGCTTCACCGCCATCAATCGGCTCATGAGCAACTGCTTCGGCGACCTCGGGATCGAACGGTTGGCCGTCGAGATCGAGGGTTTCGAGGCCTTGTTTTTTGAGCTCGGCCAGCATCTGGTTGAGCAATGGGCCCACCACGTCGGGATGACGAAGGAACGCTGCTTCAGCCGCATCGAGAACTGGCAGGAACGCTTCAGCGAGTCGCCCGGTGGCCCGGTCGGCATCGATCTGCGCACGACTCGTGGCCTGCTTGCGGAAGTTTTCGAACTCGGCCTGGACACGTTGAGCAATCGACTTGTAATCGTCGCGTTCCGCGAGAACTGCGCCGACGTCGATGTCGGAGTAGTCCACCTCGGTACCCGACTCGTCGACGAGTTCTGCTGCGACGACTTCGGGGGTCTCGAAGTCGAGTGCGGACAGGGTGTCAATTTCGTCGAATTCGCCAGCCCGTTCAGGAACGTCGTTCTCGCCCATCGCATCAGCTGCATCAGCCGCCGCTGCCGACTCCGAAGCCGACCGGGATGCGCTCCCGGCCAGCTCTTCCTCGTTCAGGTCATCGGGATCGGCCATGTCGCCGTCTCCCATGTTGGACATGACGGGCGCCTCAGGCTTCCGGCTCGTCGTCGACAATTTCGGCGTCGACGATGTCGTCATCGTTCACTTCACCGGCGCCGGCATCCTGCCCAGATGCGGAGGAGCCTTCGGCCCCTGCGTCCTTCGCAGCTGCTTCGTACAGCTTCTGGCTAAATGCCTGGCTGGCTGCCATAAGGGCTTCGGTCGTCGACTTGATCACGTCGTTGTCGTTACCTTCGAGTGCCTTCTTGAGGTCAGCGAGGGGTGCCTCGACGGCGTCCTTCTCGTCAGCCGGGACGTTCTCGCCCTGCTCGCGGAGGACCTTTTCGGTTTGGTAGACGAGGCTGTCGGCGTTGTTGCGAACCTCGGCCTCAGCGCGACGCTTGGCATCTTCTTCGGCGTGAGACTCGGCGTCCTTGACCATCTGAGCGATGTCGTCCTTGTTGAGCGTGGACTGGCCGCTGAGCGTCATCGACTGCTCTTTGTTCGTGGCTCGGTCCTTGGCACTCACGTGCACGATGCCGTTGGCATCGATGTCGAACGTGACCTCGATCTGCGGTACACCACGGGGGGCTGGCGGCAGGTCAACAAGCGTGAACTTGCCGAGAGTCTTGTTGTAGCTCGACATCTCGCGCTCACCCTGGAGCACGTGGATCTCGACCGATGGTTGCATGTCTTCTGCCGTGGTGAACACCTCGGAACGTTTGGTGGGGATCGTGGTGTTGCGCTCGATGAGCTTGGTCATCACGCCACCCTTGGTTTCAATACCGAGCGACAGCGGCGTCACGTCGAGCAGGAGCACGTCCTTGACGTCACCGCGGAGCACGCCGGCCTGAACCGCTGCGCCGATGGCAACAACTTCATCCGGGTTGACAGTCTTGTTCGGCTCTTTGCCAGTGAGGTCCTGCACGAGGTCGGTGACGGCCGGCATGCGTGTGGAGCCGCCCACGAGAATCACGTGGTTGAGTTCGCCCTTGGCGACGCCAGCGTCTTTGAGAGCTTGCTCGAACGGGGTGCGGCAGCGCTCGATGAGGTCAGCGGTGAGCTCCTGAAACTTGGAACGCGTGAGCTGTTCGTCGAGGTGTAACGGGCCGTCGGCTGTTGCGGTGATGAACGGCAGGTTGATCTGTGTGCTCTGCACCTGGCTGAGTTCGACTTTGGCCTTCTCGGCGGCTTCCTGCAAGCGCTGAGCAGCCATGCGATCGACGCTGAGGTCGACGCCCTGAGCTGCCTTGAATTGCTGGACGAGCCAGTCGATGATGCGCTGGTCCCAGTCGTCGCCACCGAGAACGGTGTCGCCGTGCGTGGACTTCACTTCGAAAACGCCGTCGCCGATCTCGAGGACCGACACGTCGAACGTGCCGCCACCGAGGTCGAACACGAGGATGGTTTCGTCTTCATCGCTCTTGTCGAGGCCGTAGGCAAGCGCTGCTGCCGTTGGCTCGTTGATGATGCGGAGGACTTCGAGGCCTGCGATGGTGCCGGCTTCCTTCGTGGCAGTGCGCTGGGCATCGTCGAAGTAGGCGGGGACAGTGATGACGGCCTGCGTGACCGTGTCGCCGAGGTAGCTCTCCGCGTCGCGCTTGAGCTTCATCAGCGTGCGGGCGCTGATCTCTTGTGCGGTGTACTGCTTGCCGTCGATGTCTTCCGACTTCCAAGATTCGCCCATGTGGCGCTTGACCGAGCGGAAGGTGCGGTCGGGGTTGGTGATGGCCTGACGCTTCGCGACTTCGCCGACGAGCACTTCGCCAGCCTTGGAGAACGCGACGACGGACGGGGTGGTGCGGCCACCCTCGGAGTTCGGGATGACGACGGGCTCGCCGCCTTCCAGAACCGAGACGACTGAGTTGGTGGTACCGAGGTCGATACCGACTGCCTTGGGCATGTGGTGCTCCTTACTTCCTGTGTTCGAGAGATATTCGGGGGGAGGTTGATTCGCGGGATGGATCGAGATCCTTATTCGCTCAGACTCAAGATAGAGGCTTGAGCGACCATCAACAACCTCGACTTCACTTACTTGACAATAGGCGACTCAGCATTTACTCCGAGCGGCTCAGCCACCCCAACGCTCAGCACCTGCACTTGCACCGGGCGCGCTCACCGGGCGCGCTCACCGAGAAGAAACTCAGGGCCGAACGACGAGGGCAGTAGATCGGCCATCGAAATGTCGAGCACCGCCCCATCGTTGGTCGTGGCGTGAATGATCGCGCCGGGGCCGGCGAACTCACGGAGTTTCTGACGGCAACCGCCGCACGGAGTACCCGGCGTCTCGCCACCCGTCACGGTGAGCACCTCGACGATTGCTCGTTCACCAGCCAACACCATCGCGGCGATCGCTCCGGCCTCGGCACAGGTGCCTTCCGGGTACGCAGAGTTCTCCACATTGCAGCCAGTGAAGACCGCACCAGACGTTGTACGTATGGCGGCGCCGACCGGGTACTTCGAGTACGGCGAATACGACTGTTGCTGGGCTGCGACTGCCGCATCGAAGAGGTCCGGCATCCGGGCGGTCACGACAGCACCCGTGGAACGAGAAACCGGCGCGCCGGGCCAGGGAGCGCATTTAAGAGTCCGGCGCCCACCTTGTTCATCCCACCGGGCACGACAACGGCACGATTCTGGCCGATACCCCTCAAACCGGCAGCGGCCACATCGTCGGCTGACTGCCACAGGCGGTCAGGCACCTTGGATGCATCGAAGTCCGCACGGTCCTGAAACTCAGTGCGGGTGAAGCCCGGGCACAGCGCAGTGACGTGCACATGATGCTCGATCAACTCGGCATGGAGCGCCTCGGAGAGCGAGCTGACGAAGGCTTTCGTCGCGGCATATGTGGCGCTGTTCGGCCCCGGTGCGAATGCTGCGACCGACGAGACATTGAGGATCCCGCCACCTCCACCACGTTGCACCATCACTTCGGCGGCGACCTGTGAGAGACGATGCAGGGCAATGACGTTGACCTCGATCACTCCGGTCTCTCGCTCGGCATTGAGTTCGTGAAGCGGGCCAGTCTGACCGAAGCCCGCGTTGTTCACGACCAGGTCGATCGGCGACTCGTCACGCAACCGCGCCTCGACGTTGGCGAGCGCATCGCGATCGGAGAGGTCGGCAACGAGGACCTCACAGTCGACGTCCACTTCGCTCGCAAGCGCCTCGAGCCGTTCCCTGTCTCGAGCCACGATCACCAACCGTGTTCCGTCGACCGCCAACTGCTGTGCGATCGCTCGGCCGATGCCAGATGATGCTCCCGTTACGAGTGCTCGATTCCATCTCATTGCCCAATCGTGCCACGGGCCACCCGTCACCCGCACCGCGCAACGCTCGGTTGCAGCCAATATCACTCGACCATCGCGCGTGGCGGCGCGCGCTCCTGACACACTAAGTGTCTAATGCAGGTGTACCTCCGAGATGCGTTGGAATCCGATGTGGACGATCTGATCGAGCTGTTGCTTGGCGACAAAGTTCGTGACCCCGGATTTATGCAGACAAACCGCGACAACCCGAGCTTCGTCGGTGATTACCTCGACGCGATTCGCGAAATCGATGCAACAAACGGCACCTACCTGCTCGTTGCAGACCTCGGAGGACGAGCGGTTGCCATGGTGCAACTCGTGACCTTCCGCCACTTCCAACATCGTGGTGGTCGTTGCGCCGAGGTCGAATCGATGCACGTCGCTCCGTCGCACAGCGACACCGATGTCGGCAGCCAACTTCTTGAGTACGCGGCATGTCGCGCACGCGATCTCGGTTGCTACCGCATGCAACTGACGGCTGCCGCCAAGCGTGAGCACACCCACAAGTTCTTCCAAGACCACGGGTTCGTACCGACTCACGTCGGGTACAAGCAGTACCTCGACCTCGACTGGACGCCACAGCGCAGTGCCCAGCTCGTGCGGCCGCAGCCCGACTTTTTCGACGAACTCGCTGACCAGTCGTAACGGCCTACAGAGTTGCGAAAGGGGCCTGACCCCATGCGCAACTATTGGCAGGTAATGCTGATTGATGTCGTTCCTGCTCGTTGATGTGTTGCCTCTACCGTCAGTTCAGTCCCCGGTTGACATCGCACTATCCAAGAGGCCAACGCTCGTTCCGGGCTCCCGCCGTCGCCGTGGTTGAAGCGAGCCGCCATCGACCCAGCGAGCTGACCGATTTCCTGACGTGACGGACCGCCAATGATCTCGGCGCCTTCCAGCTCGACGACGATCGGCCGCACAATCGAGTCGTTGTTCGCCTTCTCGGTGACGTACGTCGGCAACCATCCGGTGTTCGCAATGCCAACGTCGACACGCCAGGTGTCGGTTCCCAGTTGTTCAACGACGGTGTGCTTGATCTCGATGCAGGGTGCGCTCAGGGCTTGCACGACAGCGAACGCGCCGTGGCCGTCGACTTCGTCTGCGAGAAGATGTTGCGGGGGGTTCTGCCAGGAGTGCAAGTCGTTCCAGCCACCCAGTTCGACCGGGCCGAGTTGCGGGTGGTCAAACGGATACCAGTCGACGAAGCCAGCAGTGAGTGCGTTGCCTGGCTGGTTGTCAAGCCAGCGCAGCGCAGCGATCGCCTGGTCGTTGGTCGGGCCGGTGTACCAGAAATGCGTCGAGATCTTCTCGCCGGTTGCAGCATGCGCGAGGTCCCAGAATTCGGTGGTCCAGCCGTAGACACCGAGGTGCTCGTACGCCCAGTCGTCAGAGGCTCCGCTCATCGTCTCGGTGGTGTCCCACGTGAAGTCTTCGTACACCGAGTGAGCCGGGTAGCCAGTGAGTTCGGTGCCACGCTTGGCGAGCTCTTTCCACACCCACACGTCGTTCGGTGGGAGCGTGTCGTCGGCAGCAGTCGACGACGGCCGCAACAGCACACCGCCGGAGGTGTGGAACGCGTTGAAGCCACAGATGTTTGTGCGAGCAGTGATCGCCCTGACTAACGCATCGATCTCCGGCTCGCTTAACGGATGATCGCCAGAACCCGGCACTGTTGCTCCCCAACCCGCCGGGAAATTCCGGTTCATGTCGAGGCCCTGAGGGAACCGCGGCTTGAGCATCGTGAACCCGTCGAAGTCTTCGATGGTGCCCTCGCCGAAGAGTCGATAGCGCTGCGCGCCCGCAGCCAGCCCGTCCAGCGGCACCGGCACGAGCAGACGCTCGTCGTCCGGATGCGGCATCCACTGGCCGTCCTGGTCGGCAATGCGCATCTGAAGAATCCGCCCATCGCCGTCAATGTCTTCGCTCGCATGACCGGGCCAGCGACGGCCGTCGGCGAGTGGCCAGTTCCGGACACTCGATCGGCGGTAACGGGGCGTGTCGGCGAGGGCCCACTCGGCTCCGTCGGGATTGACCCGCGGAACGACGTAGAAGGTGCGGGTCCGGAGCGCCCTCGTGACATGTTCGTCTCCGCTCACGAAGCCCTCGACGAGATGCTGCAAAACGCGGCACGCAGCCACCGACGCGGTGAGTTCGACTGAGTGGACGTTGGCGTCGATCCAGTGCGCCGGCTTCGTGTCGTGTGAGCCGGTTGCCTCATCGGTGACCGTGACCAGGCGAAGATCACGGCCCTCATGTGACTGGCCATACGTCTCGACCGTGACGAGTTCAGGATGCTCGGTGGCAAGATCGTCGATCCACGCCATCAGTTCGTCGTAGCGAAGGAACCGGTCGAAGTCATACGTGTCGGCCATGGGTTGATCGTAGGACCGCTTCTACTTCTCGGCGAACAGCGACTTCAGCGTGAGGCGGTCCGGCTGCCTTAGCCTGACGTCATGGCGCTATCGCTCAGTCAGCACCCGTCGTTCTCCGGTCGGCCCGGCCCGGTCCTTGTCATCGTCGCTGACGGTGTTGGTGTTGCTCCTGCAGGCCCAAGCAACGCGGTGACCGAGGCAAGTACACCCACACTCGACCTGCTTACCGCAAGCGAGCTGTATACCGAGTTGGCGGCACACGGGCCGGCAGTCGGATTGCCGACCGACGACGACATGGGCAATAGCGAGGTCGGCCACAACGCACTCGGCGCGGGGCGGATCTTCGCCCAGGGAGCCAAGTTGGTGAACAAGGCGCTGGCGAGCGGGGCGATCTTCGAGACTGACGTCTGGAAGCAGGCAGTCGAGTGCGGAGCGGCCAACACTCTTCATCTGCTCGGCCTCCACTCCAATGGCGGCGTACATTCGACGACTGAGCACCTCTACCAATTGCTCCGCCGAGCGGCTGACGAGGGCGTGACGAGCTGCGCCGTCCATATCCTCCACGACGGGCGTGACGTCGCTCAGCGCAGTGCCCTCACGTACATCCAACAGACCGAAGCGGTGCTGAGCGAGATCAACGCTGCTGGAGCGAGCGACGGCCACGAACGCAACTTTCGGATTGCTTCCGGCGGCGGTCGAATGACGATCACGATGGACCGCTACGAAGCCGATTGGGACATGGTCGAACGCGGCTACCTCTGCCACACCCACGGCGAAGGCCCCGTGTTCGCGTCTGCAACCGATGCGGTCGAGACAATGTACGCCGAGACCGACAAGGGCGATCAGTACCTCGGTCGATTCGTCGTCGGAGACGCTGCCAAGCAACCAGTCGGCGCGATGCACGACGGCGACGCGGTCCTGCTGTTCAACTACCGCGGCGACCGTTCTATCGAGATCTCACGCGCCTACGAAGAAGCCGACTTCGACGTGTTCGACCGCGCCGGCGCCAACGGCGAGCAGCACCCCGACGTGTTCTACGCCGGCATGTTGCAATACGACGGCGACGCGCTCATCCCGAAGCGCTACCTCGTTGATCCTCCGGCAATCGACCGCACCATGGGCGAGTTCTTGTGTGCCGAGGGCGTCAGAAGCTTCGCGATCAGCGAGACCCAGAAATTCGGCCACGTGACCTACTTCTGGAACGGCAACAAGTCGGGCTATATCAACGAGTCGCTCGAAACCTACGTCGAGATCCCGTCTGACAACGTCGAGTTCGATACGACCCCTGCGATGAAGGTCCGTGAGATCACCGCCGAAACCATCGATCTCCTGCGGTCAGGTGAGTACCAGTTCGGTCGGCTGAACTTCCCGAGTGGCGACATGGTCGGCCACACCGGCCACTTGCACGCGACGGTCGAAGCAATGGAAGTTATCGACGAGTGCATGGCGCAGCTGGTCGAGGTCATCGACGAACTCGGAGGCGTCATCATTTACACCGCCGACCACGGCAATGCCGACGTGATGTACACCGTCGACTCATCGGGCGACAAGCATCCCAAGACGAGCCACACACTGTCGCCCGTGCCATTCGCAATCCACGATCCGAACTACGACGGCGAGTACCACATGGTCGACGCAGCCCCCGGTGATGCACACGGCCTGGCGAATGTTGCCGCGACCGTCTTCAACCTGCTCGGCTTCGTCGCTCCCGACGACTACCTTCAACCGCTCATTACGTTCTGAGCCCCTGACCAAACAGCCGTGCCTGATCGGGCGCTACCGGAGTGCAGCCTGGCATTCGTTGGCCAACAAATCGGGCGTGCGTCTAAGGTGTCGAGATGGCCAGCAAGAAGCTCCAGCTCGAGTCCCTCAAAAACGTTCCGCTCTTCAGCGCGTGCAGCAAGAAGGAACTCGAGAAGGTCGCGAAGGTCGCGGACGAGATCACCATGACCGCGGGCACCATGATCGTCGATCAGGGCCAGACCGGACGCGAAGCATTCGTCATCATGAGCGGCGACATCACCATCAAACGCAGCGGCCGCAAGATCGCCACGCTCGGTGCTGGCGACGTTGTTGGCGAACTCTCACTGCTCGATCACGGGCCGCGCACCGCCTCGGCGATCTGCGCCACCGATTGCACGCTCCTCGTGATCGACCAGCGTCGGTTCCTCGGCGTCCTCGACGACGTGCCGGCAATCTCGCACAAGCTGATGGGCGTCCTCGCGTCGCGCATCCGCGAAATGGATCGCACCGTCTTCGGCTAAGCGCCACGCTCAGGTGAGGCACCGTTCCGACGCCAATCTCAGCTCCAGCCGGTTGCGTAGGGTGAGCGCATGAACTTTCATCCGCTTCCCGACCACTGGGCTCGGCAGCGAGATCTCGCGCAGCGCGTCGCAACCCACGTGCTTGGTCAGGCCCGGTTTCGCCATGACGGGCTGTTCGACCTCGTGCCGCTTCCGGGCGGGTTTGGCACACCTCCAGTGGGCCCCGAGCGCGAACGCGTCCGACTCGTCGGTGGGTCGCTTTTTATTGAACGCGTGATCGGCGGCGACGTCAGAGAACTCAATGCCACCACACAGGTTGAGATGGTTGTCGGTAACACGATTCGCGGGTTGTGCAACGCAATTGGATTCGAACCAAACGCCGACTTCTGGGTCGGTGGCGATACACCTCCACTGGGTGATCCCGACGAGACAATCCTGCTCGACAGCGACACGGCGGCTGTCCTCGGTGAGTGGTATCTGCTCGGCCAACGGGCATTAGAGGAAGCCGTCTCGTCCATTCCGTCCGCTGCCGCGTCCGTCGGCCGTCTGTGGCCCGAGCATTTCGACTTCGGCATCGACCTTGCAGCAAAGCCTGATGTACGGGTCAACCTCGGAGCGGCAGCGGGCGATGGTGGCATCGACGAGCCGTACCTCTACGTCGGCCCGTGGGGTCCAGAGCGCCCCGGGGCCGCCGAGTACTGGACTGCACCATTCGGTGCCACGCTGACTTTCGGCGAACTCAACCTTGTCGAATCACCCCTTGGCCGCGCCGTCGAGTTCTTCCTGCACGGCCTCTCCTCCCTCCGCCAATAGTGCGTATGGGGTCAGGCCCCTTTCGCACTTGCTGCACACATCGTCCAACAAGTGCGAAAGGGGCCTGACCCCATACGCACTGATTTCGCGGCGGATCTGTGGTCGGCAGTGAGCCGCGAGTAGATTTGACCTCGTATGAGTGCTGCTACCGAAACCCCCGCGCCGGACACCGAGCCGAAGCGGGTGAAGCCGAACCAACTCGCGTTAGTTTTGTTCACTGCTGCAGGCCTGTTCACACTCGTCTCGGGCATCATTCCGCAGATCACGGGGTGGAAAAGCGACAGCCCGATCCATCGCACCGTGTTTGTCAACATCCCGGGTGCAATCCAGGTTGCGTTCTACACGGTTATTCCCGTGCTGCTCATCTGGGTCGGCATCATGTTCAGCTTCCGGATGAAGAACTGGGAACGCGGCGCACCGTCGCAGCGCCGCACCACCACCAAGAACGCCAAGCGGCGCCTCAAGGACTTCCGTGCCGGTGTCTACATGCAGACACTCCTGCGTGATGCCGGTGCCGGCCTCATGCACTCGATGATCTACTTCGGGTTCCTGGTGCTGCTCGGTGTCACCACGGTCCTCGAAGTCGACCACCAGATGCCCGAGCAGCTCAAGTTCCTCCATGGCACCACCTATAAGGCCTATGCCTTCATTGGCGACGCCGCTGGCCTCGTGTTCCTCGGCGGCATCGTGTGGGCAATCGTGCGCCGCTACGTGCAGCGCCCGTACCGCATCCGCATCAAGTCGAAGCCCGAACACGCAATCATCCTCGGAGTCTTCTTCGCCATCGGTATCACCGGCTACGGCGCCGAGATGTTCCGCATCGCACTCGAAGGCGGCCCGGAATACGAAAAGTGGAGCTTCGTTGGCTACCCACTCTCGACGCTGGTCGACGGCATGTCGCAGTCAGCACTCAGCACCTGGCACCAGTGGTGGTGGATTGGTCACGTTGCAGCTTTCGTCGCCTTCCTCGCGATCCTGCCCCTCACAATGCTGCGCCACATCTTCACGTCGCCAATCAACATGTACCTCAAGGACAAAGACCGTCCCAAGGGTGCCATGCGGCCAATGGCCAACTTGATGGAGACCGAGCTCGAGTCGTTCGGTGCCTCGGTTGTCGAAGACTTCACGTGGAAGCAGCTGCTCGACCTCGATGCCTGCACCATGTGCGGCCGTTGCACCAGCGTCTGCCCAGCCCACGCCACTGGCAAATCACTCGACCCGCGCGAGATCGTCCTCAAGGCTGGTGCGGTCATGGCCGCCTCCGGTTCGCCAGCAGTCAGCGCACCGCTCGGCGAAGATAAAGAAATCACCATCTCGGCCAACAACCTGTTCGAGCGGATCACCGCCGAAGAGATCTGGGCATGCACCACCTGCAAGGCGTGCGACGAAATCTGCCCAGTCGGCATCGAAATCACCGACAAGATCTTCGACATGCGTCGCTACCTGTCGCTGATGGAGTCGAACTTCCCCCCTGAACTCGGCAACGCTTACCGTGCGATGGAAAACCAGTTCAACCCATGGGGCCTCAACCAGGGCGAACGCGGCGACTGGGCCGACGGTATGGACGGCGTCACGATCGTCGATCCGGGCCAAGCGCTCCAGCACGAGTACCTCTACTGGGTCGGGTGCGCCGGTTCCTTCGACGACAAGAACAAGAAGGTCACACAGGCAATGGCTCAGCTGTTGCGCCGTGCCGGCATCGACGTCGCCATTCTTGGCCCGTCCGAGATGTGCACCGGCGACTCCGCCCGCCGCTCGGGCAACGAGTACCTGTTCCAGATGCTTGCCCAGCCGAACGTCGAGATGCTCAACGAGATGGGCGTCAAGAAGATCATTGCCCAGTGCCCGCACTGCCTCAACACGTTGAAAAACGAGTACCCGCAGCTCGGTGGCAACTACGAAGTGATCCACCACACGCAACTGCTCGAGCAGCTCATCGATTCGGGCCAGCTTGACGTTTCACAGGCCACCCTCGAAGAGCGCATCACGTACCACGACTCCTGTTATCTCGGTCGCCACAACGATGTCTACGTCGCGCCGCGCAAGGTTGTTGGCGCCATCAAGGGCATCGAAGTCGTCGAAATGTCTCTCAACGGCACCAAGGGAATGTGCTGTGGCGCCGGTGGCGCCCGTATGTGGATGGAAGAAAACACCGGCACCAAGGTGAACGACGAACGCGCTGCCCAGGCAATTTCTACGGGCGCCAGCCGCGTCGCCACCGCCTGCCCCTTCTGCTACATCATGCTCGACGACGGAGTGAAGGGCGCTGGAAAAGAAGAGCACGAGGTCAAGGTCGCCGACATCTCGATTCACCTCCTCGAAGCCATCGAAGCAGGCGAGGCCAAGTTCCACGAAGGCAACGCACCGCTCGTCGAAGCCGAGCTGGCAGCCGCCAAGCTCGACGACGGCCCACTCACTCCTGCCTGAGACGAGCGTCAACGACGGTTCGCGTTGCTGGTCCGTATCGTTGTTCCATTCTTCGAGGAGCAATGTGATGAGTACAGACGACACCGGCAGCTGGTCGCGACCAAACCCCACCGAGCGAACAGATCCCGACTTTGTCGATATCACGCGTCTCGCGCCCGCATCAGACGAGGCCGATCAGCCCGCTGACGAGGCGCTCGACGAAATCAGCGATGACGACCTCGTTGCCGTCGACGTGGACGATGTCGACGCAGACGACGTCGACGACGATGACATCGACGCAATTATGGCTGGCTTCGAACGGTCCAAAGCTGCCGACACTTCTGCCAATGAGGCCCCGGCCGAAGCCTCCGACTCGGCAGATGCCACAGCTGACGAAGCCCCCGCAGCCACCGAGACCGGCGAAGTAGAGCCCGCACCAGTTGCCGAGGCCGAGCCCGAACCAGCTGACGCCACAGAGCCAGAGCCCGCCGCAGAGCCAGAGCCGGAGCCCGAACCAGCCGTCAAGGGATTCGCCGCACTCGGTCTGCGCCAGGAACTCGTCGACACGCTCAACGACCTTGGCTACGAAGAGCCCACACCGATTCAGCGTGAGACGATCCCGCTGCTGTTGACGGGTCGAGACATGCTCGGCCAGGCAGCAACCGGCACGGGCAAGACCGCCGCGTTCGCACTCCCGGCGCTCAACGCCATCGAGCCCGGCTTTCCAGATGCACCTTCGGTGCTGGTCCTGACGCCAACCCGCGAGCTGGCCGTTCAGGTCAGCGAAGCCATCGTCAAATACGGTAAAAAGCTCGGCGCCAAGGTGGTGCCGGTGTTCGGTGGCCAGCCAATTGGCCGTCAGCTCGGCGCCCTCGATCGTGGCGCGCACGTCGTCGTGGCGACCCCTGGCCGAGCAATCGATCACATCGGTCGTGGCTCGCTGCGGCTCGACAAGATCAAGACCGTCATCCTCGATGAGGCCGACGAGATGCTCGACATGGGCTTCACCGACGACATCGAGTCCATTCTTGAGAGCACACCGACTGATCGCCAAACGGTGATGTTCTCTGCCACGATGCCGCCGCGGATCCACTCGATCGCAAAGCGCCACCAGCGCAACCCTGAGAAGATCAAAATCGGCAAGGCCGAAACGCAAGAGAGCCAGAAGCTCATTCGCCAGAAGGTGTACTTCGTCAAGCGCAACGACAAGCCGTATGCGCTCGGTCGCATCCTCGACATCGAAACCCCTGACGCGGCAATCGTGTTCTGCCGTACCCGCATGGACGTCGACCAGTTGACCGCCACCATGGGCCTTCGCGGTTACCGAGCCGAGGCACTCCACGGAGGCATGGACCAGTCGCAGCGCGACCGCGTCATGGCACGCCTGCGCGATGGCACCGCCGAATTGCTCGTCGCAACCGACGTGGCAGCTCGCGGCCTCGACGTCGACACGCTCACCCACGTCGTCAACTACGACGTTCCCGCAGCTGCCGAGAGCTACGTCCACCGCATTGGCCGTGTCGGTCGAGCAGGCCGCGAGGGCACCGCAATCACGCTGGCCGATCCGCGAGACCGCCGTCAGCTTGGCAACATCGAACGCCTCATGAAGACGACCATCGAGGTCGGCAGGGTGCCAAGCGTGGCCGACCTGCGTGCCCGTCAGGTCGAGGTCACCGTCACCCAGATCCGTGAAGCCCTGACCGCACCCGACCTCGAAGACTTCAACAAGGTCCTGCACTCCCTGGCTGGCGAAGACAGCGATCGCAACATTGCGCTCGCCGCCATCAAGCTCGTCCACGAAGCTCGTGGCGCCGTGATGGACGAGCGCGAGATCCCCGACGCTTCGGTGCGCAACGAGCGCAGCAGCGACTACAAGGACAAGCGTTCCGACGGTAAGGCTCGCCATCGCGACGATCGCGAATGGGACGACAAGGGCAAGGGCAAGAAGAAGTTCGACCGCGATGACCGGCAGGGCAAGAAGCGCGACTTCGATAACTCCGACACCGGCTTCATCTTCATCAGCCTCGGCCGTAAGAGCGGCGTCCGTCCGGGCGACCTCGTCGGCGCCATCGCGAACGAGTCAGGCCTCACTGGCCGCCAAATCGGACCAATCCGCATCTCAGAACAGCACTCGGTTGTCGGCGTGCCGTCGGACGATGTCGATCGCGTGATCGAGGCCATGGACCGCGCAACGATGCGCGGCAAGCCGGTCAAGGCTCGTCGATACACCGACTGATTTCTGAACTGACAGCGATGTGGTGTCTGACACCACGTCGCTGACACCACGTCGCTGACACCACGTCGCTGACACCACGTCGCCGACACCACGTCGCCGTCGAGGCTGGATCGTCAGCTGAAGTTCTCGAAGTACCGGCTCGGTGTCGGGCCAGCCTGGCCCTGATACTTGCTGCCCTTGGCGCCCTGGCCATACGGCAGGTCCGCAGGTGACGTCATCTCCATGAAACTGATCTGACCGATCTTCATGCCTGGGTAGAGCGTGATTGGCAAGCTTGCGACGTTGGCAAGTTCAAGCGTGATGTGCCCGTCGAAGCCGGCGTCGATGAAACCGGCTGTGGAGTGGATCAGCAGCCCAAGGCGCCCAAGGCTGGACTTACCTTCGACACGCCCGACGAGGTCGTTGGGCATCGCCATCCGTTCGAGGGTCGAACCCAGGACGAATTCGCCGGGGTGCAGCATGAACGGTTCGTCACCAATGCCGTGCTCGTCACAGGGCATCTCGATCAGCTCGGTGAGCCCTGTCATATCTCGCTTGACGTCAATCACGCCAGCGGTGTGGTTGCGGAACACACGAAACAAGTTCGAGATCCGAACGTCGATCGACGACGGCTGGATCAGCGAATCGTCGAGCGGGTCGATGATGATGCGGCCAGCATCGAGCTGTTCGCGGAGGCTGCGGTCGGACAGGATCACGGGGACACGTTACCCAACCGGCGCGCAGCGGGCGCATGGGCTACGTTCCGCCTTATGTACAACCCGCCGGCCAACCGCGTCGACGACATCGCCATGATCCACGAACTCATCGAGCGTGCCCGCTTCGCGCACGTCGTCTCACACGCAGGCGACACCTTCGCATCGTCTGGTCTGCCACTGCTCCTCGACCGATCGACGGGCAAGCTCGGTGTGCTCCGCGGACACTTCGCCCGAGCAAACAATCAATGGAAGGCGCTCGACGGTGCCTCAGTGCTTGCGTTGTTCCCGCTCGCTGACGGCTACGTCACGCCATCGCGCTACCCATCGAAGGCTGAACATCACCGAGTGGTCCCAACCTGGAACTACGAGGTCGTCCATGCCCACGGCACGGTTCGCATCCATGACGACCCGGAATGGGTTCGCGAGCTCGTGTCAGACCTCACCGATCACCACGAAGCAGCCCGCCACGACCTTGATGTCGCACCGCAGTGGGCGGTCACCGATGCTCCGTCGGACTTCATTGACAAGCAACTCCGAGCAATCGTCGGGGTCGAAATCGAGATCACCCAGCTGGATGGCAAACGCAAGCTCAGCCAGAACCGGTCAGACGCCGACCGGCTCGAGGTGATTGTGGGCCACGCCACTTCACCAGCTGAACGCGACCGTGCGTTGGCGGTAGCAATGCGCGAAGTGTTCTAGACGAGGGCGTGAACGGCCGAGCCCATCAGGTCGATGAAGTTGTTGGCGTAGAACCGGTCGCGGACGTCCTCGGAGCGGTCGCCGAGGCTGCGCTCGAATCGTTCAAACGGCCGACGGCCACCTTCGACGTGCGGGTAGTCGGTGTTGAAGAGCAGGATGTCGGGGCCGACTTGATCGGTGACCCAGCCGACGTCTTCGGTCGGATACGGCGTCACCCTGACTTGGCGCTGCACATACTCGCCCGGCGTGATCGACAGGTCGCGCAGCCGTTCCTCGTGGCGACCGAAGGCGTCCATTGCGGACTCCATCTGCTTCAGCCAACTCGGGAGCCATGTGCAACCCTGCTCGATGACGCCGACGCGGAGATTGGGGTGGCGCTCCAGCACCCCGTCGAAGATCATCGTGGCCAGGGTCTGCATAGGTGGGAACGGGATGGCCATGTAGTCGACGGAGCGGAAGTTCTCTTCGCCCCCGTGGAAGTCGGGCGGGATTGGCAAGCCATTGTTGAAGTAGCTCGGGTCGATGAGTGCGCCCGTGCCACCGACGTGAAAGACAACGGGGATGCCGGCTTCTTCAGCTTGGCGCCACACACGGTCAAGTGATCGGTGCGACGGCGAATGACCGGCCGGGCAGCCGGACGCCACAAGCAGTGCAGCGGCGCCCATCTCGATGGACTCCGCAGCCATAGCGGCAGCCCGATCGAAATCGGCGAGCGGGACGTAGCAGGTGGCGAGTAGGCGCTCGTCGACAGAGCAGAAGTCGGTCATTCCCCGGTTGTGGGCGCGCGCTGCGCCGTAGGCGAGGTCGAGGTCGACTGGCTTGGCGTTGATCGGGTGTTCCCACTCAAAGAGCCGTGAGTTGTGGAACGTGTTGAAGAGCAGCTGACTGTCGACACCGATGTAGTCGAGGACGCGCGGTCGGTCTTCGGCGATGAACGAACCGGTGGCGGCGAAGTTCTTCCGGTTCATGACCTCGGTGGCTTCGTCGGCAAGGAACTCCTCGCTGCGATGCCGTTCGGCGAGCCGTTGGAAGACTGCAGTGAGATCATCCGGGGCAAGCGTTTCACCGGCACCAGCGTCGCCGGTTTGAACCAGTTCGCTTGCGTATTGCGGGACAATGAGCCGGTCGCGGATGTCGGGGTCAGCGTGATCACGGAGCCAGTTGGGCGGTTCCATGATGTGTGCGTCAGCGTCGTGGACCCTGCGGCGTTCGATGTAGGCCATCCACCAGTGTCGCGCCTACCGGTGGCTGGCTCGGCAGTTGGACGGAGCACATTCGTGTCAGCCGCTCGACGCCGCTAACGTAGGAGCTCTTCGCGGATGTAGTTCAATGGTAGAACATCAGCTTCCCAAGCTGAATACGCGGGTTCGATTCCCGTCATCCGCTCTCGCGAAACGCCTATCGACGCTGCGGCAAAGAAGCGACTCGCGCTCGCGCTCGGCTCGCAAGCCGCCGACTCCCGGGAACACACCTGTTGCGATTGAGACCCTGATTTCGACGTCAGGCGATGCGGGCGTGACGGTGCGCTCGAACAGCGCGTACTACCTCGACTGCGGCCAGCACCACGAAGAACTGTGCGACGCTGAGCCCGGACATCGTTGCACCGCCAGCCGTCCCGGCGTGGAAGCTGATGGTCAACCCGGCGACGACGGCGAGCGCACCACACAGCATCGATACAACCATCATCAGCGGGACCCGTCGCGTGAGCAACGATGCCGTGGCCGGCGGGCCAACGAGCAGGCCGAACACGAGCAGCGTTCCAACCGCCTGGAAACTGGCGACAATGCTGATGGCGAGCAGCACCATCAGTGCGAAATGGGCCGCGCTGGGATGCATGCCGAGCGAACGGGCCTTCATCCGGTTGAAGGTGAGCGCGAGAAACGGCCGGTAGAGCACCACGGTGGCAACGACGACGATCGACGCGCCGATCAGCTGGCCATTGATGTCATCGCGCGTCACTCCGAGGACATCACCGAAAAGCAGCGCCGTCACCTCGGTGGTGAACGAACGTGCCTTCGACACGATCACGATGCCGAGCGACAACATGCCGACGAAGAGCAGCCCGATCCCCGTGTCTTCACGAACGCCTGAACGGCTGGTCACGACGCTGACGAGCCCGCCCATCACGGCAGCCGCAACGAGTGCGCCAATGATCGGGCTGAACCCCCAGAGCACTGCGAGTGCAATGCCGGGAATGACACCATGGGCCAACGCGTCGCCGAGAAACGAGAGACCACGCAACACGACCCACGTTCCCACCAATGATGTGGCCACGACAGCCAGCAGCCCCCCAATGAGCGCACGCTGCATGAATGCAGGAGCAAACGCATCGAGGATCAACTGCACATGATGACGCTAGCGGCCGGCCGCAGTTTTCGGACTCATTCTCGATATCGTTGAGAGCATGTCGGCAGCCGTGACTTTGAAAGATGTGCACGTCGACTACGGCCCAATTCATGCGGTCGGCGACCTGACCTTGGAAATCCCAATCGGATCGTCTGTAGCAATCATCGGCCCGAACGGGTCCGGCAAGTCGTCGTTACTCAAGGTGATTGGCGACGTGATCGATCCGACCTCGGGCACATGCGACACTGCCGGTGCAACAACTGCAATCGTGTTGCAGTCGACCGACATCGATCAGAGCATTCCGCTCACGGTGCGTGATGTCATAGCCATGGCGCGATTCCCTGGCCTCGGTCTGTTCCGACGTCCGAGCGCCGTCGACCGAGCTGCCATCGATTCCGCCATGAATCGGCTCGAGATCGCCGACCTTGCACACCGCCAGATCCACCAACTCTCGGGTGGCCAGCGCCAACGAGCATTCGTCGCGCAGGGCCTCGCCCAGGACGCAGACATCCTGCTGCTCGATGAACCGCTCACCGGGCTCGACGTTCGCTCACGGTCAATCATCCTGTCCGTGCTCGACGACGAGCATGCAGCCGGGAGGACCGTGATGACCACGACCCACAATTTCGACGATGCTCGGCGCTGTGAACTGGTCCTCCTGCTCGCCACCTCATTCATCGCGTTTGGCACACCGGACGAGGTCTTCACTGAAGAACATCTGCGCACTGCTTTCGGCGGGAAGTTCGTCCGAATCGGCGACACGATGGTCCTCGACGACCCCCATCACCACTGAGCCGCTCGAACCTTTTCTCACTGATTCCCAGAACCGCTAGGGTCAAGTCGATGACCGCTGATCTCCTCCATGACGACGTCGCTTCGCTGCTGCGCGTCGGCGAACACCGCTACACGACGAGCCGACGGCAAGTCATCTCGGTTCTACACACCTCTGCGGGCCCGGTAACGATCCTGGACATCTTGGAAGTGGACACCGGACTCGCACAGTCGAGCGTGTACCGGAACCTTGCGATCCTCGAAGAAGTCGGTGCCGTCACACGCATTGTTACCCACGAGGACCACGCACGCTTCGAACTCGCAGAAAGACTCACCGACCACCATCACCATCACCTGATCTGTACCACCTGCGGATCGGTCAGCGACTTCGAACTCACCGCTGATACAGAGGGCACTTTGAACATGGCGTTCGCGAAGGTCAGCCGCTCGGCCAAGTTCACAATCGACAGCCATCGCCTCGACCTGCTCGGCAGCTGCGCCGACTGCGCCTGACCCGGCGAGCAGATCGAGGCTGAACGACTCGCTTAATCAGGCGAGTGCCAAACTCATCCTTGTGGCGTTTGTTCGAATCATCTCCATGTAGGTGGCGCCATCGCTGTCGGGTTCGCCGAGCGATTCGGAGTACAGCTCGACGAAGATGACCTCGCCGACTTCAGCCACCAGCGCCTCGATCAGATCATCGGATGAGGAAGCGTCGGCAAAGATCGCCGGTACCCCTTCTTCAACGATCTTCTCCGCAAGCTCGGCGAGTTCCCCTGCGCTCACGCCATCGGTGGTGCTGCCGCTCGGAATAACCGCGCCGACAACTTCGAACCCGTATCGATCGGCGAAGTAGCCGAAGACCTCGTGGTTCGTGACGAGGACGCGTCGTTCTTCGGGAATCGACGCCACCAGCGCCGCGACCTCGCCATCGAGGGCGACGAGTTCAGCAACATAGGCAGCTGCTGACGCGCTCACGGCTGCCGGGTCCGCGAAGGTCACCTCGTCCTGCAGGAACTCGACCAACGCCTCGACTGCTGCGGCCATCCGCATCGGGTCGGTGAAGAAGTGAGGATCGGCACCCGAGTGATCGTCATGCTCATCATCAGAGTGCTCCTCATCATCAAAGTGCTCCTCATCATCGGAGTGCTCCTCATCATCGGAGTGCTCCTCATCATCAGAGTGCTCCTCGTGGCCACCCTCGCCGAACTCGATGGTGTCGACCGCATCGATTGCATTAAACGTCGGAACTCCTTCGTCACCGGCTGCGTCGATCACATCCAGCAGGCCCTCTTCGAAGTCCGCACCGTTCACGATCAATGCATCGGCCGCATTCATGGCGACGACCTCTTGCGCCGATGCCTGAAAGTCATGCGGATCGGCGCCAACCGGCATGATGGTGATGACCTCTGCCGCATCACCCACGACGGCCTGCACAACGTCTCCGAGGATATTGGTGGTGACCACGATCGTCGGCAGCGCCACTCCGTCCGCCAGGCCGGCAGCACCATTGGTGACAGGCGCCCCCTGTTGCTGGCCGGCTTCGCTGCCGACAGAGTCGCCGCCGTCTGATCCGCAGGCAGCGAGCACCAGACTGAGAGCGGCAACAATGGCAGTTGCTGGTGTGGTTCGGTGCGTGCGCATCACGTGATGCCTCCTTGTGTTGAGAATCATTCTAAGTGGAGAGAATATCGGTACCGAGAATCAATCCCAACTTGATTACCCAAGTCCGTGACGACCCAAGACTGTGCTCACCGCGCAGAGACCGCCACGTTCGTCGCCGCTTCTGCAGCCATAATGCGCGCCCTCACTTCCCCAGCCCACTCTCAGAGAAACGCCGGCGATGCCGGTATCGAGCAACGGACCTATTGCGTCGCGTACGTGCCGAAGACCGGACCGGCGATCGAGTAACCCGCGGTGGCAAGGTCCGTGTCGGTCACCCCGGCGTCCAGCGTGCCGGCCACCCAAACCGCTCCCCACGAATCTTCGAGCGAAAGGCTCTCGCCCTCAGCGAGCGTGATCACCACGACCTGGTTCAGCGGCGGAGGCGGAACATGAATGCATGCTCCGAAATACGGCACGAGCAGAAACTCTGTAATTTTTTCCCCGTCGAAGGTCAGCGGGGCGACGAAGCCGGCGAGTTGAATCTTTTGGCTGTTGAGAGCTGGGTTGACCGAGGCGGCGTCGTAGTCGTCGTTCATTTCTGCGTAGATCTCGTCGAGCTTGGGTGAGCCGGGCTTGACTGCTTCGATTTGCTCTCGGTATCGCTCGTAGATCTCCTCGCCTGAAAGGCCCGGCGCAATAAGGTCGTCCCACTCGACGGCACGGAAGCCCGCCACGGTCGGGGCCGACGCCTCAGCTCCCGCTGCCGGCGAAGACAGGAGGTCGGTGATTGGATCTCCGTACTGGAGCGCCCCGGGGCTGTCGCTGGTTGCGTGCGTCGGCGGCGCGGCGACCTCGGCCACGATCTCCGTTGCATCATCGGCCCTCGCACCAATGTCGACGCCGGCCCCGGCATCAACCCCGGCCCCGACCCCGACATCAACCCCGACATCAACCCCGACCCCGACATCGGCCCCGGCATCGGCCCCGGCCCCGGCCCCGTTCGGGGATCCGCACGCTGTCGCGGTAAACGACAGGACGCAGAGCGAGCTCGCCAAGGTCATCAGTTTCGAACCTCTGCGCACAGAAGATTGAATCGTCATACTTGAGCTACACCTTGAGGGCTAGGCCGTCTTGGATCGAACGGCGATACGCGATAAATCCGGGAATCAGTGCAACCACGACTGCGGCGCCTATCACCGAGCCAAGGATACCCAGTTGTGTTGAGTCCAGCCAGGTCAGGGCCAGGTCGACGCCGAAGCGCCGAGCCACGGTGGGCCGCGCTAACGACAGCAGGGCGTAGAGCATGCCAACTCCGAGTGCGCAACCAGCCGTGACGACCAGCAGCGTCTCGAGCACGATCAACATCACCACGTGTCGTCCTCGAGCGCCGACAGCGCGCAGTACTGCGATTTCACGGCGTCTCTCGTTGAGGGTCGACAAGATCGTGGTCAGCATGCCGAGCAGTCCTGCAAACAGCACGAAGCCAGAGATCACGAACAGGACCTGTTCAACGGGCGCAATCGTTCTCCAGAACTCCGACAGCGTGGCGCCAGGCAGAATTGCCGTCATCGGCTCCGCCCGGAATTCATTGATCTCACGCTGGACCTGGAACGTCTGCGCTCGGTTCTCGAGCCCGACCATAAATGCGGTGATCGATGTCGGTGTCAGGTCGAACTGCAGCGCTTGCTCCGCGTCAAGCGGCACACCCGAGCGGCTGCCGTCTCGGAAGTCAACGTGAATCGCCTCGATGCCCGCGAGGCCCACGTGAACGGTGCGATCGACCGGCGTGCCCGTGCGGTCGAAGATCCCGACGACTGTGAACGGCTTGTCGTCGTGATCGGCGAAGTCCGCTGAGGTCAACCCGTGCGAGATGACGATCTCATTGCCGACTTTGTAGCCGAGGTCGCGCGCTACGTCTGCCCCGAGGACAGCGTCGTACGCGCCCTCGAAGCGCTCTCCGGCATCGAGGCTCAGCTGCTGCTTGTTCCCGTATCGATAGAACTCGAAGTAGTCCGTCGAGGTCCCCATCACCCGGAAGCCTCGATGTGAGTCACCCAGTGCGATGGGAATCGTCCAGGCAACTTCATCTTGTTCCGCGATCGATTCGTAGGTCTCCCAGCTCACGTTGTTTGTGGCGTTGCCGATCCGGAAAACGCTGTACAACAGCAGGTTCGTTGGCGAACTCCGCGCCCCGACGATCAGGTCTGTCCCTGCGACGGTGTTGAAGAAGCTCGCCCGCGACTCCTTGCGGATCTTGTCGACGCCGAGCAGGAGTGTCGCGCTGATCGCGATGGCGAGCACCGTCAACACGATGCTCGTGCGACGGAAGCGAGCGCTCTTCAACGCGATCAACAACAAGGTCACGATGCGCTCCGCGACCCAGCAGGGACTGGGTCGAGTCCAATGGTGTGCTCAAATCGCTCAGCCAGCTGCGGGTCGTGACTCACGAAGATAAGTGTGCATCCTCGAGCCTTCGTCTCACGGAACAGCAGGTCCATAAATCGGTCCCGGTTGTCGGCATCGAGCGCAGACGTCGGTTCATCGGCGATCAGGATCTCGGGCCCACCGATGAGCGCTCTCGCCACGGCCACACGCTGCTGCTGTCCGACGCTGAGCTTGCTGACCGGTGCGCCATGCAACTCCGGATCAAGGTTGAGGTCACTCAGCAAACGGCGCGCGGTCTCCTTGAGATCGGCGCCCTCGGTGGCGCGCTGTTTCTTGCGCCCCGAGAACGAGCACGACAGCGTCACGTTCTCCAGCGTTGAGAGATATGGCAGCAGATTGAATTGTTGAAAGACGACGCCGACATGGTCAGCTCGAAAGCGGTCACGACCACTCGCCTTGAGACCTGCGAGGTCTGTTCCGAGTAGGCGCACCGTTCCACTCGTCGGTGTGTGTATGCCGCAGAGCAGGTTCAGCAGCGTGGTCTTGCCGCTGCCGCTGGAGCCGCGCACAAACAGATGCTCACCCGCGGCGAGATGCAGCTCGTCAATCGAGACGGTGTCCGTTGTCTGTCCCGGCCAGCGGAATCGCACCCGTTCGAGGCCGACGACTTCGCTCCCGTGTTGGATCACTGCAACAGCATAAATGAGGTGGCCGACGGAGAGAGCTCGGCTGCCGATTGCTCCGACTCCGAGACCCATTGGACGTCGACGTCTTCGAAGTTCGGGAACTCGGCAAAGAGCCCAGCAGCGTCCACCTGGCTGACGTCATCAGCGTTCTCACATTCGAACACCCACGACACGGTGATCTCGGAGTGACTGCCGTCGCGATCCACCTCGGTGGCCACCGGGCCGGCGAGCGAGCATCCAGCCTCGTTGTTCAGGGCAATGACACCTAACGCTGTGAGCGCTGTGAGTCGATCCGCCTCGATGGCAAGATCCTCGTCGCTGACCGGTTCGTATTCGAACCCAAAGACGTTGAAGGTCGGGCTAATCAGATCGATGGCGACCTCGTCGTCGAACCAGGCGATCGTCATCTCGGCCGTCCCGTGCTCGTGCGCTCCGAGCCCGCTGGACCCCTCGTCGTCGTGTTCGTCGTCGTGTTCGTCGTCGTGTTCGTCGTCGT
>Ga0115001_10000515_pt1 | contig 28556 bp, 23 predicted proteins | sample ArcticOcean_MG_C_12_FD_89869 | JGI IMG/M metagenome (GOLD analysis project Ga0115001, IMG submission 89869) | Marine microbial communities from western Arctic Ocean - ArcticOcean_MG_CB8_130 | ecosystem: Environmental > Aquatic > Marine > Oceanic | place: Arctic Ocean: Canada Basin | collected... | reverse complement strand
GCGCGCGATGAAGATAACGAAGTATCACCAACGAAATCTATTACAGATCGAGTCATCGACGAACACGTAGAGCGCGAGAGACAAGAATTGATGATGAAGAATAAGAGGACGCAGAGGACGACGCTAGAGAACCCGCTCTTAACGAGCAAGGCGACGCATTCGTCGTCGTCGCTGGATTCGTCCGCTACTTCGCATGGAAGGAACCAATCTAAGAAAATTAGTCATAATCATCCAAAGTATATCGGAGTACCGCCGCCGAAATCGTTGATTTTGTTGAGACGAAATGATCAAGATCAAGATCATCAAAAGAAAGAAAACCATTTAAGCAAAAACGGAGAAGATTTTGAGTTGAACATGGAGATTGACCGATATATCATGATGACGCTTTTAGAACGCGAGAGAGATCTCGTCAGAACAAAGGCGGATATTTTAAGAGCGACGAGTAGAGAAATTTCGAGTAGACGACAATGTAGTAACGAAACATCGATGGCCAACGGTGGTAATATCGTGGGTAAATATCATCAGCAAACGAACGACGAACGTTCTTTACAAGATTCATTGAGCACTGTTTTTGGTTCTTTATTTTCAGGGGTTGATAACAATAATAAGAACAACAACGTCTTTAATACGAACAATAGCAAGAATAGAAGTCACGGCGGCGGCGACGATACGACGATGACTATTACTACTATCAATACTATCAATACTGGCATAAACGATTTGTGCGAAGAAATATTGCAAAACGAACGTCTCGGACACATGCAAACGGCTTCAGGCGGCGTACTCGATTCGAGGTTCATAAACGGGCGAAGAGATTCGCCAGGAGATTGGGTCGAACCAGCGACTCCGCGCAAATCCAAGAGAAGAACAAAGAAAAAGAAGGCAAAGAGAGGAGGAGGAGCTACTGCAGATGAAAATAATCATTCAAAATCACCGAGCCCGACTGAATCTCCGATTGCGCAAGAGATGAAAAAAAACGGCGACTCGCACAATCATCAAAATCAGCATAAAAATGATAAACATAGTAATAATAATGCATTTTCTAGATCGAGTTCAATTATATCGTCAAGGCTATCGACTTCGACGAGTTTCAAAGATAAAATGCTTAAAAAAGATGATAGCAATAGTAGTTCTGAGCACGAGAAACCAACGAAAGAAGAGACGCGGATGTCTCCGGATACCGTTGTTCAAGCGATGATCATTCCTGAAGAATGAAGAATAGAGAAAGTTTTAGAGAGAGAGAGAGAGCAATCGAGCAAAACCATGTGAATAGCGATACAAATTATCAGCGCGTTGTTTTGTAATATATATAGCACAATTTTATAGAGAGAGAGAGACACACACTCGAAAGTGACTGACTATACATAAACGCGTTCAACTGCTGAAATGATTGCTCGATGATCGGATAACGGAATATCGTTATGGTCTTTCAGCGACCGAACGACTCTCGAGTTCTTCTCTCTTTTCTTTTGATCTCCGCTACATTCGAGTACGTAATCGAGTCTCGAATGAAGTCTAGCTTTGCTTTCGGTACTCACGTCGTATCTTCCTTTTCTGGGTTTATACGTACACTCTGGGAAAGTATGCAGAAAATGTTTATGTTCTTCCTCTGAATAAGCAGGGACTTTCCAAGCCAAAGTATCCACAAAGGTTTCGACTCCGAGCTTTGTAAAGAGCGCTTCTGCCTCTGCGCTACCAGCGTGTACGTTTAAATCGCCACATAAAACAGCGCAATCGATCATCGCGTTTACTCCGCAAAATTGTTTTGAGTTCATAACCAACTCGCGAAAATCACGGATTTCCTCTGCTTGTTTCTCCCTTTCTTCGATTGATTTTCTCCAAAAGTCGCTTTGTAAGTGCGTGTTAAAAACGAGCACTGTTCCAGCGGCGGAACTCTCAATAAGGCCTTGTTCTTCTGAACTTTCCTCTTCCTCGGGATCGCTAAACGAACATGCAAGAATACCTTTATTAAAAAACAACCGCTCTCCACTGGACGCATTTTGAAACGTATGAAACATGCTATGTCTCACTGGAAACTTCGCCATCGTTAATAAGCCAGAGCCTTCTTTGCCTTCTGCGTAATGCGGGAAATAGTGCAAAAGCTTCCTGATTAAAAGCCCCCGGCTTTCTTTCTCAAAACATTCTTGAAGACAGATGATGTCCACGTATTCCGCACAAGACGCTAATCGATTCGCTAAACACGACGCTCTCTGAAACAAATACTTTTGATGCCCCCCTTGACCAGGGAAACACCCTCTTAAAAGCTGACAATTCATTGAAAAGAAAACGTACTTCGTTTGTCTCGAGCGTTTCCCACCAAAAGAGCAGAAAAAGTGAGCGACTTCTTCAATGAACTCGCATTGTTGAGGACAATCACCACAATCTAAATCATTATCCGATTCATCAGCCGTAAGGAAACACATTCGTTTGTTTCGTTGTTTGTTTCTTGCGTTTTGAGATTAATGTAGCTACGCGTGGAAGAAAGAGGGAGTTCTTTTGTGTATATTTTGTGAATAATGTGATATTTTCTGAAGCAAAAAAGAATGTGTTTTGCCTCGACTTCGTATTTTTTACCGTTGCCGTGCGAGTGAAAATATTTCCTTTTTATGGGTTTATTACAAGCTAATAGAATCGCTTTGATTAATTGTTTCTCGAAGCGATACGTGTTCTACTACGTTTTTTCATCTTCCTCCTCACGTCGTATGTGTGTGTGTGTGTGTGTGTGTGTTTTGTTGCCCTCTCTCTCAACCGTCACCCTCCTCTTTTCTACTATTGTTATTTGTTATTACGATTTCTTCTTCTTTTTTTCTATAAAAGTTTTCACTTCAAGAAAAATTAAAAGATACCGAGAGTGAGAGCCTTGTCGATTGGCATCGTCGCGCCAATACCCATCCAGATCGCATAAAAAGTACCGAGCAAGAACACAGTCGTCGCGACTGGTCTTCTGAACGGGTTTTGGAACTTGTTAATGGATTCCAAAAACGGAACAGTGATTAAACCAACTGGGACGGCGGCCATGGATAAAACGCCCAACAATTTGTTCGGGATAACTCTCAACGCGTTGAAAGTCGGGAAAAAGTACCATTCCGGCAAGATTTCGAGCGGCGTGGCAAACGGATCGGCCGGTTCGCCCAATTGCGTCGGTTCCATGACGGCCAAAGAGATGCATAACGCGATCGTGGCCAAGATGCAAACTGGGAAAATGTACAACAAATCGTTCGGCCAAGCTGGTTCACCGTAGTAATTGTGGCCCATACCTTTAGCGAGCTTCGCGCGCAAGACTGGGTCGGACAAGTCCGGTTTCTTCGTCACCGAGTTCGAGATGATCAAAGCGCCTCTGTTGTTGTTGTTGTAAGAAACTGACTTTGAGATGCTGTAATACGTGTTCAATATACGTTTGGAAGAAGAGGAAAGAGAGAGATTAATATCGGTCAGTCGTTGTTTTCGATCTTGTTTAATGTGTACTCATATAATCGATAGAGAGAAGAGGATAGCGCAGCCGTAAACTTAATCACAACTTCTCTCAACAAAGATTCATCAAACGAGTGACGTTTTATCTTTTCTCTCGCAAAGAGAAGAGAGATGATTTCGCGCGCTAAACGAGCAGTACTATAGCACTCGCGAACAAGCCAGGGCTTCGAAACGCGCGCACTGCATCAAAATAACACCGACGCGTTCGAATTCGATCTTCGTTGATTCTTTACACGCGCGCGAGATCATCCTGCGACGCACTGATTCGCACGAATGGATATTATTTTCAACCAGAGCGAAATCACTGCCTCTCGCGCCTACGACTTGAAAAAATGCGCACGTTAAAAACGTATGTTAACTTACCTCAACGGCGCGAACGCTTTCGCGCACGAAAGTGACCGCGTCGCGGTGCGAACGGATTTTATTTGTGCTCTCGGAGCTACGATAGCTGTTGCTTGGATTGCTGAGATCATGTTTTCTCTGTCTGTTTGTTATTAATAATCAGTGACGAATGCACGCGCGTATTTATTTTAATAAGACGCTGCTGAAATTTGGTATTTAGGGTTTCATTTCTTAAATAACCACTTTTGAACGATATTTTTATTATCGTTACTGAATAATCGGTTCACGCGTACTAAATCGTTTTAAAATCATAAAATCTTTCTTTCGTATCAACCACCACGCATTGTTTGTTCGTTATCCTTCTTTTCATCTAACATAACGAACTTTTGGTCGCTCTCGTACTGATGCTTCAAAAAAAAGAACAGATGGCCAACGAAGAAGAAGAAGACGAAGAAGAAATGGAAAAACTGAAGAAAGCGTTCGAGAGAGCGTGCGAATCATCGAGACCGCTGCAAGACGCGGAAGAAGACGCAGAGGAGGAAGAAGAAGAAGATATCGCGCTAAAGATGGAAATGCTTGACTGCGAATTAGCGGCGAAGTATGTCTATAAACTATACGTCGTAAGGAAAGAAAGTTCGCAGAAGATGAAGTCACTTTTGAGCGAGTTGAAGATTGAGGAGTTCGGGAGACGAAGAAGTCCGTTTGTTTTAGAGTTCTGCGATTGTTTAGATAGTTTAGAGAGGATGAGTGCGTTAGCGAATACGCGTTCGTTTTCGAGGAGGAGGAAGTATTTGTGCGTACTCGCTTTGATAGATATGTTACGTGATTCAGACGAACACGTCAAGAAGGCTTTGAAACAGTGCGAGAGACTTTATGAATTAGCATCAGGAAATAAAGGAGAAGGAGAAGAAGAAGACGAGGAGATGAAATATGTAGCGATGACGATTGTGTTTAGAATATTAATAGCAAAGGGGGATTTAAGAAAAGCGGAGAAGATTTATGAAGTGATTAGTAAATATGATGATGTGTATAAGAGAGAAGCGGATATGATCATGAATAGAGCGCTGTTGTTCGTTTGTAGAGGGAAAAATGAAGAAGCTTTGACAACTATTATATCGTCATATAGTAGTAATGATGACGATCACGAAGTTCGAAAAACGTGCGAATCAGCGTTGACTGCATTGATAGCAAAGCCAACGAGTGCGTTGAAAATAATCTTGGACGCGATTACGAAACAGCCGAGGTCGTTTTTATCTTCGCGCATAGGCGCCGCTGAAGTCGCTATTAATAACGCGTGCGTTCTTTACGATTTAACAGCTCGCGATTCTGGCGCCAGTAAACACGCGTTTTTCAGATACGCCAAAGCGAATTGCTCAGATGAAGTCGGATTATTTATTTTAAACAAGCAACAAGCATCGATAGAATAGCAGTAAATAGTGAATATAATAGAATAGTATTCTTAAAAAGAAGAGTGAAAAATGAAATGTATAATTTTATGTACAACGTATTTATCTAAAGTGAGTACGTAGTTAGTTTATTGTTTAATTCCAAGAGCCTCAGATATCCCCCAACTGACCAAATATGCAGCGATAGCGGCTAATCCACCATTCACCAGCATCCACGCTCCTGACTTTATTTGCGGCTGGTTCGTAAATCTAGCCTTTGCGGCGCCCAACGAAAACAACGTAAACGCGGTTAAGCAACAAGCGCTTAAAAAAAGCGCGTTCGAGCTTCCACTTTTCGCTAACCTCCCAATCAAATACGGCATCAAAGGCACGAATCCAAACATCGAAAACGCTATAAATGTCACCAACCCATTCTTTGCAGAAGACTCTTCCTCGTCGGGCGGCATCAACCCGAGCTCCTCAACCATCATCACGTCGACAAAAATGTTCTCGTATTTCGCCATCGTATCGATTATAATCTTCGCGTCTTCCTCTTTCATACCTCGTTGCACGTAAAGCTCAACCATTTCTTTCTTCTCACCTTCTGGAAAGTTATCGAATTCCCACTTCTCTCGTTTCTTCTCAGTGGTCGCGTATTCGTGTTCCGCCCTGGACGATAAGTAATCCCCGAATCCCATCGACAGCCCATCTGCGCATAAGTTCGCGAAACCCATTAAGAGTACGATCTCGGTGGACAAGTTCCCACCCTTACTCGCGGCGACGACCGCGAACGTTGTAATGATCCCATCCAGACCCCCAAAGACTAAACTTTTCACGTATTTCCCTCCCGCACCGGCGTGTGCTTCCTCGGCTGAATATTTTATATCTGAAGTCGATTGAGAGGTCGTTGCCTGTTTTTGTTCGTGCGCTTTTCTTGACGCTTCTTGATCGTTCTCGTTATAGGCGTCTTTCGCGGCTGATAATCTGCGCGTTAAGTTCATTCGATTCTTTTTGTTTGCAATGCTATGTTTATTTCTGATTCGATTCGATTCTATGCGCGCCGATGTTTATTATGTGGAGATGTCGTCTTGTATCCATCATCATTTGCTGTCTATGTATTCGTCAGACGTGCCCTTAGTCTTGTGCACGCGTCTTCGGCGACGCTACATTTTACTCTTTGACCATGCGCGCGCTTCCAATCGTCGATCGTCGTCTTCTTTAAGAACATGAACAAGAACACGAACGACGGCCAGTTCATTCAGCTGGCTCGTGTTTGTTCGGGAACTTGTTTTGCATGAACGTATCGCGTCTTTTGACGTGCGGTCTTTCTTCGTTGAACTCGTCCTCGAATTCGTCGTGGCGTTCGTTCAGAGGGCGCGAATCGGATAGAGACCAAATGCTGAAAGAATCGTTTACGTTTTCGGGCGTGCTTGTATGCCAAGTTTGCGCTCGTCTAACGACACCGGTGTTAATATGCACGAGCGATTGATCTTCGCGTACGCGTACGTGAACGCGCACGCGTTGTTGTTGTTGTTGTTGTTTCTCGTTCTTGTTTCTTTCTTTCCTTCCGCAATCCGCAAGTCCTTTAAAGATCTTCGCCGTCGTTACAGAAAACGTGAGCAAACCAAGTGCGAACTGATCGCTGAGATCTTCTGCTGACGTTGTCGGCGTTGATTTCGCACGTTTAGTTATCTCCTCGTTGTTTAAGTTCTTCTTCTTCTTCTTCTTCGTCGTCGTATTTTTTCCTCCTTCGACGACGCAAGAAACAGTATCGTCTTCATCGACGACTTCTAACGTAACTTGACATGGCGCTAATGGAAATAAAAGCGAGTTCGGTTCAGGGTTCGTTCTCTTAAAGACCGATTGTTTGCTTTGCATTGTTTTGATTGCGCGTATGTATTTGACACTGTTTGCGTAAAAGCCGAAAAGAATATGAAGGAGAGAAATTATGAAGCGAAGAATAAGAACGTATTCTTCTCTTTTATACATGTAAAGATTTGCGTGTCTTTAACTCTTTTCCCAAAGAGTCGCGAGAGTTTGTTCAAGCGCGTCGTCTCTATCTACCTGTCTAGGAAGAGCGAACAACGAACTATGCCGGACTTTTCCTCGGCGGTTAATAAACACTTCAATCGTTGTTCAGCTTTTTTGCTCGAGACCGTGGATGGAGAACTCTCATCTACTTTCCATTGCGCGTTAACCGCCGCGTCTTGCTCGCATTTGATAAAAGCGCGACCTTCGATCGGTGGAAATAGGACGTTGACGTTTTCGAGTAAGTGTTGAATCTCGAACGATTCGCCAGTTTTTTCACATCTGAGCATGGATTTCGGATCAATCGTGTATATCTTCTCCAGGTCGACGCCACACGATTTGTACGCGAGCACGTCGCTCGATCTGTTTCCGAACCCAGCATACATTCTCGTGTTCTTAATATCGGTATCGAACAATCTTCTCACTCTAGTTAAGCAGCTTATTTTAAAAACTTCGGGACGTCGAGCGACAACCTCACGGTATAACGCCGTCGCGACTGGATCGGGCGCGCACATTACAGGCCCAAGAGGCAACGTTGTCCCGTTTTGAGTCAATTGTTGCAGATATGATCTCGTGGAGTCGCTTTGGCTAATAGCTCTACTCGTGACGAACACAATTTTATAACCGTTGTTAGTAATGGCGTTGTATAACGCGGCGATGCCTTTGTGAACCCAATCTTTTCCGATCCAACCATAGACGTGCCCGAGCACGTCCGATTTAGTAATCGTGCCATCAACGTCGCTTATGACAACCTTATCGTCCGAGTCCCACAAATACAAATTACACTCGACTTTTTGCGTTCCAAACAAATTTGACGTATATGAATACGAAATTCGATTAACTCCCGGCTTCAAATCGAGCGTCTTCAATTCTTCGTTTGTTAATCGCGTGTTTCGCTTCCGTTTCGTTTGCGCTTTCTTCACTTTGGCTGCAGTACTATCACTCACGGCATCTTTTTCAGTACTCGTCGTCATCGTCGTCGTTACTGTCGTCGTCGTCCTCGTTTTCATCGTCGTCGTCGTTGTTTTTGTTTTCCTACTCGCCGCGAAAGCGTTCTTGAACCACTTCTTCGCCTTAGAACTCGCGCTCGCTCTCTCTTTATCGCTACTCTCACTCTTTTCGATTACTTCTACTACGCTACTGCTACCATCCTCGTCTTCATCATCGCCATCGTCCCCAGAAAATCCAGCAAGTTCTGCTTCATCGATCGCTGCGCTCTCTCGCGAATCTAACGCTTCGCCGCGCTCGTCCAAATCCCACCCATCGAACTTCCTCGCGCCCCCAATCTCTGTTCCATTTTCGTCGAACTCTTCGTTCTCGTGCGTAAAACTGCACTGGCCGTTCCTACTCAATCGCATCTTAAACGAGCTCATGACCGCGTTCACTTCAACGAAGACTTCGCATTCGCCTATTTTAAACAAAGATCGCGCGTTCCCGAATCTCACGAAAAAAGGCGTCGCGCGCATGAAATTCTCATGATTGGAAACATCTCGAACGCATAAGACGTCTATTGCTCCGTTCGATGATGGCACGATCGTGCACACGGCGCTCATTGAAGTTCCACCTACGAAAGATCCAGCGCTGACTAAAGTGTCCAGGATCAGTTTCCCACTGGATCCGATCTTCTTTAAGGTCTTCTTCGTCTTGAAAGCGGGCGACATGAAGAGATGTATTTGACGTTGATTACTTTCTTTTGTTTGATGCGTTTTAACGAACTTATTTTATGGAGTCGCAAGAGTCGCAAGAGTACGGGAGAGTATAGTCATCCTGGGAAAGATTTTACAGAAAAGCTATAGAGCCTAGGAAGGCAGCTAAAGTGGCTACGGAGATGTTATCATCGACGGCAGAGGCCGGTAAGGCTTCGATGAAGGCGCAAGAGGAACAGATCAGAAAAAGTAGTAAATAATACGCGCGATCGTCGCTGGATCCGTAGTCGACGGCGAAGAAACCAAACGCCGTGAATAAGTGAACTAATGTTATCGTGAATAGAAAGCTCGCGATGACCATTGCGAATGAACCGGCGAATGATTTCTTTTCATCGAACGGTTTCGGCCATTTAGAACCGTTTTTCCCTAATCTTCGACCGACTATATCCGCTACTCCGTCGCCGCCGCACATTGCGCTGATGATTAAGAGACCAACCGGCGAATCTCTCCAAAACAACAAAGTCGTTAAAATAAGAATAATCGTGTAATAAAACGGCCCATACAATAACTCCTCTTTACCTCCTTCCCTGCTCACGGCTCTGACCGCGTTTTTGTTCTCAATTAAACCGGATCCAATCGCGAACAACCTCATCGCTTGCAAACCGGGCACAAACGCGGCGAACACCTTCGAATACCACGCGTCGCCGAACAATACCCAGGTAATAGCGAAGAAAGTCCCCGAAGTGACGTGTACGAGTTTCCTCGAAAGCTTCGCTTCCAAGACGTTCCTTCGCGCGAGTTCGTCGAACAGTTTCATCCATACCAAAGACCCGACGACCGTCGCGAAAAGTGCCAAACAGTCCCTCAAAACCGGATCCATCGAAGACACCTCTCGCGCTATCGCACTCACGTCTATGCCACCAAATACGCCAGTTGTTCCAGATATCTCTATCGCTTTCGCACTCGCACTCGTCCTATGATTTCTAAAATCACTATCGCGACCTTTCCTGGACGACGCCGACGTCCAAACTTCCCTCTCAAGAGTTGGTCTAACTCGATCTTTCGCGGTCAAATTCGAACCAACGACGAGTTTCGCACTCGTTCCTAATATCTCGATCGCTTTCGCCTTCGTGCGCTGATCCCTGCTCGCACGGCCTCGACCATTCCTCGATGAAGATTTCACCGAAGCCGATTTTAAAGCAATCACTCGAACTACTTTCGAAGACTTTCCTTCGTTCGCCTCAAAGCACGAAGCAGGAGCTCGTTCGGCTTTGCTGCAGGAAAACGGTTTTATGATCATCTACGAAGAAGAAGAAGAAGAAGAAGAAGAAGAAGAGGTCCTGAGAACATCTCTTTATAATCACTGGGAACTCTCTTACTCTCTCTCTTAATCTCGCGCTCTTACTCTCTCTTCCTTTTGACGAACACTGCCCTCTGATGAGAAGACAGAAGACTGAGGAAACCGCTAACGAAGCTAAAGGCGTGATCGAAGATTTCCCGAAAACGTGAGTAAACCCTAAACCCTAATTCGTGTTTTGTAAATAATTCTATTTTTGGAACGTCTTCTTTTCTGCTTTTGGAAATAAATTATAAATAAATAAATCGACGTTCGAATACGAACTAAAACGACCCGTTTAATAGGCGAGGAGGAAACGTTTTAAGGAGCACGGGCAGGGGCACAGACGTAAGAAGAGAGTTCGTCGCCAGAGTACGAGTAGTCCGTGTAGTCCGTGTGTGTGGTAAAAATAAATCGCGCGCTAAAACTCAAATAAATGTTCAAAAGAAGGGATTGGAATTACTTATACGGCGAAGGCGTGCGAAGTAAGAACGGCGATAGCAGTGACTCGGATGACTCCATCGAAAGCGCGGAAGGGTTTATAGAGCGAGACGTGGACGGAACATCGAGCGAGAGCATCGATCGTTTCGACGACGACGAGGCGGCCGAGACGAAGCAGGAAGAGGAATCCGAGGAAGAGCGGAAGAAAGCGATCGAACGCGAAATCAGGAGGAAATTGAAAGAGAGTAAGAGGAAGTTCACGGCGTTGAAGTGTTCCGTGTGCGAAGGAGCTTTGATATTATCTGAACATGCGAAAGGGTCGCATTTGAAGAGCTCGAGGCATTTGAAGAGAGTGGAGAAGTTGTCAGACGACGACGCGAGGAAGACGAGCGGAGGGAATAGTTGTTTCGTGAATGCGAGTAAGTTTAAGAAGGTCGAGGTCGAGGAGGAAACTGAGACCCATTTAGAGCGCTTGGCGAGGATTAGGATGAAACGGAAGATTAGGGAAGAGGAAGAAGAGGAAGATAACGAGAAAATTAAAGCGAGAAAAGAACCGAACGCGGCAGAGAAGAGTTTGGAGACGACGAAGACGAAGACGGTGAAGAAAAAGATTGGGAGGCGGCAGTTGCAATCGAAAAGACAAAAAGTATTAGTAGGAAATAATAACAAAAATGATGATGATAATGATCGTAATAATAAGAAAGATAAAGATGGCGTAACGAAGAAAACGATAATAAAATCGTATATTAAAATGGCGGCGGTAATCGATGATGAGAAGCAGCAAGAGCAACAGAAGAAAAAGGGCAAACCAGGGAAGAGGGAAAGAATGGAGCTGAAACAAAAGAAAATCGACGCAGCTCTAAAGGCTAAAGAGGCAGGCGAAAGAGGAGTGAAGAAAGCTTTGGCAAACTCCTCTGCAAACCCGAAAGATCGCAGGAAAGCGATAATAGCAAAAAAGAAGAAAGAACTTGGCATCGAGTAAAGTATGAGAACTGAGAACGTTACCCTTCCACACACACACACACAAACACACACACACACACACACACACTTTTTGTACACGTAGTTACAACACCACGCTACTATTTTAGTACACACACACACTCACACACACATAACACAATATTATTTTTTCATATTTCGTTTTGCACATTTATCACTCTCAATCTTTTCTTTTACTCTTCATCACACACACACACGCACACACATACTCTCTCTCTCTCCCTCAATCCTTCACACCTTCACTCTCTTTATCGCTCTCGTATCTTCGTTATTTTCTCCTGCGGCTTTTTCAATATTTGTCTCACCTTCTTCGTTATGTTTATGTTCAAGATTATTATTATTATTATCATCCGAAGTATTCCCGCTGCCGCTTCTTTGTTTCTCGACCGATTCTGTTCTCGCACCGTCACTCCCTGCACCTTCGTTTGAAGCCGTTTTGTTGGTCTTTCCACCCGAACCACAATTATCGACTGAACCACTGCCTTGTTTCTCGCGTTCTTTTTCGTGTAACCACGCTTTCGCAATAGCAACTGGTACGTCTTTTATGCTAATAGGAGAGTTTGCGTTGCGATCTCGCCATAATCCTGCAGGTCGTGGCATATTATTCTTTGCAAAATATAATCCACACGCGTTGCACAAAGAGCCTTCACCTTCTTTCTCCTTTCTCCAAAATGGGGACTCTGTGCACTCGCAATTCGCGCAAACGCGCGACTGCTTTTCCAAATCTGTCTTGCGTTTGCGCGCCGTCGTCGTCGTGGATTGCCCAGTTTGCCCAGTTTTAGTCTTATTTCTTGCTTTTTCCGTCGTCGTTTGTTGTTGTTGAAGTAGTAGTAGTTGTTGCTGCAGCAGCACGTTGTTATTATAATCGTTGTTACTTAAGAACTTTTGCTGATTTTGCATAAAACCTTGCCCATTTTGTTGTTGTTGCTGATGAAACATGAATTGTGGATTCATGAGCGCGTGCATTTGCATAAAATTATAATATTGTTGCATCGCGGCTTGATATTGCCGTTGCTGATACTCATGCATAGTCTTCTGTTGTTCCCGTTGCTTCTCTTCCTCCTCGTTATTATCGCCTTTTTGTCGTTCATCCTCTCGCGCGCTCGAACTCGTCTTCATTTCCTTTAAGATATGCCAGCGTATCTTTAACTTTATACGATATCTACTGCAGATGATGATGAAGATGATAGACGAGGACTATATCAAACGCGCGCACTGGCTTTAAAAATAAACGCGAACGAATCAGAAATCGATCGAGTCAAGGTCCATAACTTCTTTTGTTCCCTTTGAATATGTACAGAGTTTTGTTCCTCGCGCGCTATATCGGCGACGGACTCGATTCGAAGTTCCAAAAAATAGCGCGATAGAAAAAAAAAGCGATATAAAAAAAAGATATGAAAAAGTGGTCCAGATTTTTTGTCTCGAATTCTGATTGGTTGAGATCGTTTTAATTGGCCGATGATGCCTTTTCATTTTGTGTTTCATGTGAACTCGTTTTTGTATCTATTTGACACAAAAACGAGGTTCTGCGTTGCACATCAGAAGACGTTGTGACGATACAGCGCGCGATGTCTCAACGAGCGAAAGGGTTCGCGGCTACGGAAAATTCATTAAATGGAATGAAACAAATCGAGTTAGATCGCGGAGCAGTGAACGAGAACTCGGTTAAATTTGACGTGAAGTATTGCGTAAGTCTCGCTCGAAAGTCGTTTCGTGTGTTTGTCGTTTTTATATTGTATCTAACATCTAACGACGACGATTCGTTCTTACGTTTTACTAATTGTATGTGTATATATAGGGAATATGTCATACGGATTTACACTTCATTCAGAAAGATCTCGGTGACCATACGTATCCATTAGTGCCCGGGCACGAACTCATCGGAGTCGTCACTGAAGTAGGCTCGAACGTGAAAGACTATAAAATCTGAGACGTCGTTGGAGTCGGGTGCATGGTTGAAAGTTGTTTATCGTGTACGTCTTGTAAGAGGAATAACGAACAATATTGTTCAAAGTCGGCGACGTGGACTTATGGAAGTAAGGCGCAACATTCGTTGTTTGGCGTGAACGGGAAGCAAACCGATGGCGGGTATACGGACAAGTTCGTCGTCGATCAACGATTCGCGGTGAAGTTTCCGTTTAGGAAGGAAGATATCGTTGCGTGGGCGCGCGAATCATTTAATAGTGACGATGGCGCTGATGATCATTTCAACGAATGCCTCGCGAAATGTGCGCCATACTTTGCGCCGGGATTACCATGTATTCGCCAATCAAGAGATTCGTGACGGAAGGCATGAAAGTCGGAATCAGAGGTCTCGGCGGACTCGGTCAAATGGGTATCAAAATAGCTTCGAAAATGAACGCAGAAGTTTACGCGTTATCGCATTCTGAGTCGAAAAAAGACGAAGCTTTGCGTTTGGGCGCGAAACATTTCGTGCACATTTCGGCGAGCACGGGATTACCAGAAATATTCAACACCGAGGAAAACAAACTCGACGTTATATTAGACACGGTTGGGACAGTTCCCACGGAGACGTTTCCGGACCCTTTTTACGACATGGCCATGGATGCGCTCGGAACGCACGGTAAGTACGTCTTGATTGGGTTACAAACGAAACCAGTAGCCGTTCTGGGCGTCAAGTTTATCTTCGCCGATAAATCCGTACACGGTTCGTTAATCGGCGGCATGAAAGAAACACGCGAAATGGTAGATTTTTGCTGGAAGAACGAAATCTTCCCCGACATTAACGTCATCCCGGTCTCGAAAATTCAAGAAGTTTTACAGAAATTAGAGAAAGGTAACGACTCGATCATTCGATACGTCATCGATTGTTCAACGTTCGAGTAAAAGTAGTACATACTTCTTCTAAATATGCGCCGTCGGTCGGCAGTTTGTTCAGAGACTTGTAGCGCGGACGCACGTCGTACGAGTAGAGTATTGAGAAAACGAGAGATGATGCGCGATAAAACATCTAGCCACATACATACATACATACATACATACATACATACATAAGTAAATATTACAAACATTCTTTTCGTTAATTATTTTTTCATAAACACAGATTACTAAAGACAAAGATGAAAGATATCACTCATTTCTTCATAAATTAAAAAAATGTCTTCTTCGTTGAGGTTCAAAAAAGTCGATTTGATCTACGCTCGAATAGCCGCATCGTTAGTGGTCATCATGCCCACGACTGCTTTTTTCCTTCGCTTATACAAAGATTCCCTCGCAGAGTACGTTCTCTCGATCATATTCATCGTCATCGTCGTTCGGTCGGTCGTCGTCGGTCGTTTCAGTTAAAACTAACAAATAAATTGCCTTCTGCTAAATTCGTTTCCAATTCGAAACTATTCAGGGACACGTCGACGAACGATGCGGGCAATAAAAGCGGCAGTAGCACTACTACTAGGAAAGAAAACTTGCATTCAGGACCTCGATGAATCGTTTTAGGATTTGAGTAAAATAGAACGCGTAGTCATAGAAAGGTAGAGATCAGCGAAAAGTAGTTACTAAAAGGAAAACGAGCGAAAAAAAACCATCTACTACCATCATCATCATCACTTTAATTGTTTTATTTTTCCTCTGAAATCGTCGGCACAAAATATAGAGCAATCGCGCGTAATCAAATCAAATCATCTCACTACTATGAGTTACGCGTATTTGTTCAAGTACATAATCATTGGAGATACTGGTACGCGCGTGTTTTTGTGTTCTCTCTCTCTGTTGTCCGTCTTAAGAGAAGTTTTGTTTTTAGGGAAAGCGAAAAGACAAGATTTACGACTTTGTTTGAATACGATACGTTTACGAATAATAATCTCTCTTAATCTCTTAATCTCTCTTTCTTCTATGTTTTAATGCAGGTGTCGGCAAGTCCTGCTTACTCTTACAGTTCACGGACAAAAGATTCCAACGCGTGCACGACCTCACGATCGGCGTCGAGTTCGGAAGTCGCATGGTCACGATCAATAACCAACAAGTGAAGTTACAGATATGGGACACGGCCGGTCAGGAGTCGTTTAGATCAATAACGAGAAGCTATTACAGAGGCGCATCTGGGGCTTTGTTAGTGTACGACGTCAGCAGAAGGGAGACTTTCGAGAGTTTACAAGGATGGTTAGAAGACGCGAGAGCGCACGCGAACGAGTACATGACGATTACGTTAGTCGGGAACAAAGCCGACGCGAATTCGCAGCAAAGACAAGTGAGCGAAGAGGAAGGGTTACGGTTCGCGAGAGAGAACGGGTTGTTGTTCGTGGAGACTTCGGCGATGACATCGACAAACGTCGAAGGCGCTTTCATTGAAACCGCTCGTGTAATTTGTTCTAAAATCGAGGAAGGGTATTTAGACCCGACGAACGAAACGAACGGTGTAAAAGTTGGACCGTATATGCCTGGAAGTAGACACGATACGCATAAGTTAAGAGGCGCTCACGGTGACCCTTCCAGGAGTGGCTCGGTCACGATCGAGGACTTGAATCAAGAACGGAATCAAAAAAGCTCGTGTTGTTAAAAAGTACTCAGAAAGAACAGAGCGCGCAGAACCGGTCCAAATAAATCGTCGTCGTCGTCGTACTGTACAGTAGTATACAACTATCGTTTAATTGTAAATTAATAAATAGCCGCTGTATTATATCAAATATATGTATAACGTCTGCATTTATATACTTCACTATCCGATTCATTATGTATATATATATGTATGACACGATATACACGTATTTTTCATCGTTGTGCAATACAATCACTCAATCATCACTGATAAAAAAAATATTCTTATTATTCCCTCTACTACTTGTATACACAAAAATATAATTAAAATAAGTAAAATAAGTAATAAGTGGTCAAAAAAATGATCGATCACGATGCGAGACTATACAGGCAATGGTTCCCAATCGCGGACACGGACTCGGATGGACGCTTAACCGGCACCGATGCGGTCCAATTCTTCCAAAGATCTGGATTGAATCAACAGTCCTTAGCGAAGGTCTGGGGCTGCGCCGATTTGAATAGACAAGGATTTTTAGACCGCGATGGGTTCATAAGAGCCATGAGAGTCGTCGCTTTAGCACAGATCGGGATCGAGCCTTCGATTAGTAATTTAAACTGCGAGATCGAGAAGAGGACGAAACAAAGCGACGAAGGCACTACTGTTCTAGTGAACATGCCTGTGGCGAAAATGGAAGGATTAGACGAGAACAGCGGGAGGAGAGAAGACGGGGATGATGGATTTTCCGAGAATCCGTTCATGATGTCGCCTGGGGAGAAGATTAAAGACTCGAGGAATAAAGCGAGCACGTTACTTGGTCAAGGTAAGGCGAATAAGAAGAAGCAAGCGAAGGTCGACGCGCGAACCGTTACCGGTATAGTGGACGGATTGAAGTTGTTATATAAGACAAAGATCAAGCCATTGGAAGAGGCGTATAAGTTTGGATCTTTTTATGGTCCTTTGTTAACCGATGGTGATTTCGATGGGAAACCGAACGTTCTTTTATTAGGGCAATATTCGACCGGGAAAACTACGTTTATTCAACATTTGTTAAAGAGGCCGTATCCTGGAGCCCATATTGGCCCAGAGCCAACGACGGATAGGTTTGTGGTTTTAACGCACGGGTTGGACGATCGAACGACTCCGGGAAATACAATGGCTGTTAATTCTGCATTACCTTATACTGGCTTGCAATCTTTCGGTACTGGTTTTTTGAGCAAGTTTGAGGGGTCGCAGTGCGACGCTGATTTACTGAACTCTGTGAGCATTATCGATACGCCAGGCGTGCTTTCTGGGGAGAAACAAAGAATCGATCGCGGATATTCGTTCCCACAAATATGCGAATGGTTCGCGGCGAGATCTGATATCATCCTTCTGTTGTTTGACCCATATAAATTAGATATCTCTGATGAGTTCAAATCTGTCATTCACGCCTTGCGAGGACACGACGATAAAGTACGAGTGGTTTTGAACAAAGCCGATCAAGTTTCTGCGCAACAGTTATTGCGCGTATACGGTGCATTGATGTGGAGTTTAGGCAAAGTTTTCATGACCCCAGAAGTTTGTAAAGTCTACGTCGGATCGTTCAATACTGAGCCAATAAGAACGGACATGAACGATCTCGCGGCTGAAATTTTCGAGAAAGAGCACGAGGCTTTAATGAATGATTTGATGAATATACCGGCGAAATCATGCGATAGAAAAGTGAACGAGTTCGTTAAGCGAACGAGAGCTTTACGAACGCACATGTTAATCATGAGCGACTTATGGAAGCAAATGCCTACCGCATTTGGTCACGAAAAAAAACAAAAGAAGTTATTGGCGAACATCCACGACGAGTTTAGAAAGACAATGTTGGAGAACAATTTGCCGCCCGGGGATTTACCAAATCCGGAACGATTTGCAAATATTCTCGAAGCGATGCAAATCCATAAATTCCCAAAGGTTGACAAAAGGGCATTACAAACGATCGACGAAGTCTTGCAGCAAGACATTCCGAGCTTAATGTCTCGTTTCGGCAATCCTTTTTAGAAAGAAAATTGTGTGTATATATATAAATCTACGTTGTGTTGTTCTTTTTGCTCCTTTACAATCGGCTAAGTATTTGCGAGTCTTCATTTGCTTGTTCGTTCCAATCGTCGACTATTCCTCTCGCGGCGATTTCCGCGAGATCGTAGGCTTCTCTCCAACGCCTTCTCCAAGCTTTTTGAACGCTCATACCTTCCAATTGATCCAAACGTAAACCTTCGATGAGTTTCTCTCGAGCTATTCTTTCTGGTTCGCGTTCGTTTTCATTCCTCGTCTTCACTCGATCCCTCGCGAGTTTTAACTCCAATATTCTCGAATCGCCTTCGGCAAACTTGCAACAGATTAAAAAATCAGAATGTTCAAAACCAGTATGCGCCATCAACGCGTACGAACCAGTTTCTTGACGCAATCGATGTGTTAAATCAATCGCGTCTTCAACTGCAAGAATTTTCGCAGCGGCAATAGCTTCAACTAAAGACTTTGACGCGCGCTCTTTCTTCCTTAACGTTGCGCACAATTTTTTTTCAATCAAAGAAAGAAACAGATCCATCTTCAGCTCCTGCTCTCTGGCGACAATGAAAAGATGTCTTAATTGCGGAACTTGACTTAACGGTGGACCTCTTTCACTATTATTATTTCCTAATAAGTCTTCTTCTAAATTTTTACGATCATTATTATTAGTAGTATTTTTTCTATTTTTCTTCGTCGTATTATTATTATTATTATTAGCATTGATATCTTTTGTTGTTGTTGTTGTTGTTGCTTTGTTCTCTTGGAAGCTCCACGTTTCTTTTTGATCCGTGAATGCTTTAGTTTTGTGGAATAAGCGTTTTCTGAATTCATGCGCTCCTTGCGCGACTGCGACACGTCCAGTGTATAAACGCTGTCCAATTCTGTCCATATTCGTCAAATGTTTCTCTTCAAAAGAATTGCTATAATTCGTCGTCGTCGTTTGTAAGTCGCGATGCACGTACGCTCCAGTTCTTAAATCGATTCCATCGTGTTTATCTAATAACGAGCTGTATGTCAATTTCACGCCTTGGAATTCGATCCACGCGTTATCTAAATCATTCCCAGTCGTTTTATCGCCCATATCTCCAACTTTAATGTTCGCATTTAAAGGGCCGTTTCTCTGTTTACGCATTGATACTAAAAACGCGTGCGGTCCGTGCGATTTCCCTCTCACGATCAAATCAGCGATTACGACCGCCCTCGTCGCAACTAGCCCTTGACTAATCCAAACCTTCCTCGCCGATTCGTTCGGCGTTCGTAACGTAAACTTTCTCTCTCTTTGCGACCAAGTACACGTCGTTTGTACGACTAACCCAGAATTTACACCCGCTAGCTTCTCGGTCAAGGCGAAACATCCGAGCTCGCCCGTTTGTCTCATCTTCTCCAACTCCGTTCTCTGCGAATCGTTCCCGAGCTCTAAGATCGTCCCCCCGAACAGATTATATTCAACCGTGAACCGAATGCTGAACCCTGGTCCTTGCGAGAACCCTTTCCTGACTAACAATCGATGCGCCTCGAAGAACCTCTCCGGGTTCTCCTGCAAATCAGTGAACTCTAATAAACCGGATTTGACCAAGATCGATAGTTTTTCGCTCGAGTGACGATAATCGATCGATCGCGTGCGTAACAGTTCGTCTAGTTTTTGTTCGTAGCGTCTGCGCCATCTCTGCTCTCGTTGTTCTTGTTGTGATGACATGATTGCTTATCCGTACTCTTATTCGATGTTTGTTCACGTTTTTATTATTATTATTATTATTATTATTATTATCGATTATTATGACGAGGATGGATTTATTTTTCGTTATGTTACTTGTAGTTAAAAAACAAAAAAAGAGAACCTTTTTTAAATGTTTGACTGCCGATGCGCCCTCCTCGTCTCACTCTCTCGCTCTCGCTCTCGCTCTCTGTCTGTCCGTGTCTATCTCTGTGTGTGTTTTCTTCATTCGATCTGTATTATCGCGAGCGCGTTCGTTCGTTCGATGTTCGCGCGTATGTTTACTCTCTCTCTTTTTTTTTTTATCTGTACTGCCTGTGTTGCAATTTCTGCCCCAATACTGTGCTGTAACCGTTTTTCAAAACACTGATATAATTAATGAGAAAAGGGGAAGGAACAAGAGCAAAAAGATCCGCGCGCGATATAAAAAGAACAGAAAGCGAAACAGAGCGCGAACAAAGAATAACTTAAAATGGGAAAGACGACGCGGTCGCCGAGGAAATTGAACAAGAAAGTACTCGCGGGGAACAAAATGGACTATAGCACGCCAAAGAGGCAATTAAAATCGGCTATTAAGAAGAAGAGTAGATACGCTAAATGTGATGATTTGGACGAGGAAGATGACGAGAGTTTGCAAAAGACCGTAAATTTCGAGGCGCGAGTACAAACGCAAAAGACGACGACGAATGTCAGCGATGATAAGGAAAATGATGGCGATGATGACGATGCGTGGTTTTCTAACGCGAAAGAGTTAGTGAAGAGGCCGCCACCGACGCCTTCGACACCGTTTCATTTTGCGAATGATTTCTTCGATAACGTTTGTGAGAGCGATTTGTCGCAAACGCAAACGGTGTCTTCGGAGTGCGGTGGGTTTTGTTTTAATACGAATGATAATGGTTACGATGATGAAGATTCCGTGAGAATTGATCTAACACCAGTTGTCGATAATAATAATAATAGAAGAGCGACGACGACGACAAAAGAGTACGTCGAAGGCCAGCGCGACGCGTATAAAGATGCGTTTCTACACGAGACTTTGCCTTTACAGAAATTAGTCCAACGACAAAAGCAAAAGGTTGAGATATTACATAAACAATCGGAGAAGCAAAGCGAAGGGATTAGGAAAAATGAAATCGTAAATGCCGTGTTAGTTGAAAGAAATAGGAACATCGAGAAAATGGGCTTTTCGTTAGTCGAATCGGTTGAAAAATTGAAAAAAGAGGTGGATTTTTTATCATCCGCGGAGAAAATTAGAACGGTCAATGCGGCAGGTTGCTATACTACGAAAGCGAAAAAGTTTTTGGAAAAGTGCGCTGGATTAAAACTGTTTTCAAGATTAGAATCAAATCGAATTAATAAGAAGCTTTTCGTTTCTTCGAATACTAATTCTCGCATTATTGGCGAATCGTCGCTCTTCGAAGATTTCGGAACCGCGCTGGCGTTAACAGCTGCGTTAGAAGTCGTTTCGAAAATCGAAAGTTCATCAATCATCCCAACACGAGCTCCGATTCCTATTAGAATCGGTATTTACTGCGCAAGAATCGCGCTTTGGTCCTCGCTCTTAGGTGTTGGACATCGAGAACTATCATCAGCTTCGAAGAGAACGTTTCACCTCCTCGCTCTATGTTCGACTTTTGTCGAAGAAGAAGAAAAGTCTGCGATTGAAACGCGCGCTCAAAGGGGAGATCCTTTCGTCGACGATAGCGTCCACGAAAAACCGTCGTCGAAAACTGAGTTAAATATCCTTAAAGCCATGGCGTGGCTTTATAAGAAAGCACGCTTTGCTTGAAAGAGGTCGTTCACTGATTGTAGTTTTAAAAATGTTCAAAACAATATTCAAAACAATATTCAAAAATACAACACGCTTACGCGGTCTACTAAACTTGCACGCACGCAACAAAACTCACAACGATCAACACGCATGAAAACAGATACGTCTGCGTTCCGAACGCCGCCGGCTCAGGAGCGCCGTTTTTCTGCAAACGCTTCGGGAGAACAGCGCTTTGCCTTCATAGGCGAAGGCTCGAGCTCTCTTTCCCCGACGACGACGACGACGACGACGACGACGACGACGACGACGACGACGAAAAGCTTGTGCGAGAAACAAACACTGAGAAGAAGCGCAGAACTTCCCGCGGTAACGCCGAGACTGTCGTTCGCAGTAAACGTACTCACAGGAATCAAGCGAGCTCTGATCACGCCTAGGACGAAACAGAGTTTGTTAGCGATGATACCGTTGAACAGTAACACTGAGAAGAAGAGGAGTGACGATGGGAGAACTTTAAAGAGAACGAAGACGAGAGTTCTCAGGAACGCCGTACGGAAGAGTACTGTCATAAAAACGAAGAAGAAGAACATAGTAATACCTGCTAGTACTACTGCTACTACTACTACTACTGCTAACGAGAGCAAGAAAGTAGACGGCGACTGTTGCGAAGGTAGCGAGTTAGAGACGGCGTTGAAGAACAGGAGAGCGGGGGACGAGGCTTATCTGTTAACTTTGGTCTCGCAGAAGGCTTCGTTCGGGCAATTAAGAAAGTGTTTTCCGTTGATGTTCCAAACCATTGATGGTATTGGCATAAAAACATCATCTAATAATAAGGATTGGATCATTAAGGCGTTTTCGAAACGTATCAAGGATCCGAATTGGAACTATACTCCTCGAGCTCGATATGCGGATCGAAAGTTAAATTTGAATAAGAAGACGACGCACGTCGAGAAAGTCGAAGCAAAAAGAAAAAAGAACGAGGAGCAGTTTCAGTTTATGAACATGACGACGACGGCGGAAACTGGAGCGGAAGAAAATGTTCTCCTTCGCGGGTTAACTTTTAAGTTTGCGTAAAAATGTATCGTTATAAAAGAGCGAGCGAGAGAGAGACACAGTACGAACAACAGATAAACAATATATATATAGTGTATACAAGTTTCACATTTTTTTAATTTGATGATCGATCTATCTTCTAAAAATTAGCAGCAAGAGCTCTTTGAATTCACTGGACGCCCCTCTCCTGGACGAATAGTAGCTCCTCTACTCGCCCCAGCCGCCGCTTGTGGCTGGCTCGCCATTCTCGATTTAATCTCATTCGCCATGGTCACAAACGCTTGCTCGACATTCGTCGCGTTCTTCGCCGACGTCTCCATAAACGGAATCCCAATTTCATCCGCGAACGCTTTCGCAGTTGCGTAATCGACAACTTTCTTCGCCGTCAAGTCTGATTTGTTCCCGACCAACAACTTGTTCACGTTTTCATTCGCGTACCTATCGATTTCGTTCAACCACGTCTTGACGTTATTAAAACTCTCCTGATCGGTAACGTCGTACACAACGATAATCCCATGCGCTCCTCGATAATACGAGCTCGTAATCGTGCGAAACCTCTCTTGTCCAGCCGTATCCCAGATTTGTAATTTCACCGTTTTCCCCTCGAGCTCGACCGTTCTGATTTTAAAATCCACGCCGATCGTCGAGATGTACGATTCGGTATACGTATCGTCCGCAAACCTGAGCAACAAACACGATTTTCCGACGCCCGAGTCGCCAATGAGCTACATAAAACAACACGGTTAGATCTATCTCAAAGCGTAGTCGCGCGGTCGCTTAAAAACGCGCGCGGAAGAAAATCCCCCTAAAACATTTTTCTCTCGCCCTTTCTTCTCTTGAACGAAGCACACGGACGGACGCGTACGAGATCGAACAGTTCTCATCATCGTTTGAAATAAACACGCGCGCTCAAACCAAAAAATATGTGCACAGCGCACTAAAACGTACCAAGAGCTTGAATAAGTAATCGCTGTTGTTTTCGTTCAAGGATAGGAAGAAGAAAAGTAAGTCAGCGAAAACGGAACGCGATCAACGAGGCGCGATTTCAGGAAAGTTTCCTCGCGACGAAAACACAGGAAAACTATCGATCGTGATAACAAACTCTCTGTCATCGAGATCTCGAGATCTCGAGAGAGATTGAGAGAGCGAAAGACGAGAGAGGAGAGCGCTCGATTTCTCGCGAGTTAACGTACTATTCTGGGTTCATATCAAGAACAAAGTAGGGTACGAACGCGCGTGCCTCTCGATTTTATGACGGGGAGGGGAATAAAATTGGTTGCCTTTTTATAGTACATGAAACCCTAAACATTGTAAAACACACGTCAACACGAACACGACCGCGCGTCAATTGTATGCTGCTATATAAAGATACAGACGCGTACGAGTTACCTCGTGAACATCTCTCGAAAGGAGTAACGAAACAAGGATCGATTAACGAAGCTTTTAATTGAATTATTAATAAAATTAATTACTTTTTATAATATTCGAAACCCTAAACTTTGTAAAGCACAAGTCAACAAGAAGACGCCTTTTGCAACAGTTTATAGACGCATACGAGTAAAACGTGAACAACTATCGAGAGAGGTCGGGAGAGCGAGAGCGAGAAGAAAACGAAGCGAATGACGAAGAGAACGGAGCAGTATACGTCGTTAGATGCGGTAACGATCGAGATCTTCGTTTGTACCGATCACTTGAGGGCGAGTGATGTGGAGGTTTCGATGCGCGATGGGACGAATAGGAAGGTTTTGATTAAGATCGATAATAATAATAATAATAATAATAATAGAGATGATAGTTGTAGTGAGACGAAGAGTACGAGTGAGGGGGATGTTTTTGAGTTCGATTTAAGTGAAGCGTGCGTGTTAGAGAGCAGTAAAGTTAAAGTCAGTTCGAAGAAGATCGAAGTCAAATTGATGAAGATGAAGAAGAAGAACGTCGTTGCGAATGAAGACGAGGATAAAGTAGCGATAGAAAATAGAACGATTGATGTTTTGAATACTATATCTACTAGTAGTAACAATAAACGGAACGATAGTTACGTCGATAAGTGGAGTAAGATTGAGTTCATGGGCGATATGGAAGACGAGCTTGATACGTTGGGCGGAGACGCGGCGTTGAATAAGATGTTTCAAGATTTGTATAAAGACGCCGATGATGATCAGCGACGGGCTATGATGAAGAGTTTTGTGGAGTCGAATGGGACCGTGTTGAGTACGGATTGGACCGATGTCGGTGAGAAGTTCGTTGATCCACAAGAGCCAGATGGAATGAAATTGAAGACGTTCGAAATGTAAATATCATTAGAAGGTTTAGCATTTGTACTTTAGAGACTAGAGATTTGATTAGATATACGTACCATTATATAGTTTTCTACCTTATAAAAAATAAGAGTCTAGAAGCAAACCGTGTCTAACATCGCGCCAAGCTGTTGCGTAATATTCTTTGCCATCAAATCGTTTGCATTTTCAGCGAGTCTTTTCTTCGCATCCGTACGTCCAGCTGATTTCACTAAAATCTCAATCTTTGTCAACTCGGACTCCTCTTGTACAGATTTTTGATACTTATCCGCTAAATCGCGCATTTCACTCACGACGTTTTCGTTCCCTTTCCTATGCTCGGTGAAATTTCTCACTTTCAACCCGTCCGACCATCTCGGCTTATCGAGATTCAATAACATTCTCTCCTCCAACTCGTTCTTCCTGTAGCCGATATTGATCGAGTAATAATGTCTATTCAAACCGTGTATCAAAGCCGCGATAGACGGCTTATTCAAATGTCCTAGATTCGAAGTCGTTTGTCTCGGTTCTTGCCCTAACATAATTGTCTGCGGATTAATCAATCTAAACGCATCGATCACGACTTTCCCTTTCACGCTTTGAATTGGATCGATCACGACGGCGACTAACCTCGGGTTCAATTGCTCGAACGATTGTTGCGTGTTAATGTCGACCCCGGATAACCAACACCCGAAGCCTGGATGTGAATGGTACCACCCAACGACCATTTCCTCTCTCCCGGTTTGTTTTAACATATCGAGCATTTTCGTTTGGAACACTGGATCGACTGCTTCGACCGATACCCCTGTCCCTGACTGCGGCATCGCGAACACGTCGACTACTTTGACCGTGTAATCATCAACGAATTGCCCGAGCATCAGTCCCATGACCTCCATCGGTACGCCAGCTCGTCCTACACAGAAGAATAATATTTGTTCCAATACGATTAAACGGTGATGAAAAGATGATATCAGTAACATCCAACTCGATAGAGAAGAGTAACGATCGCAAAATATCACTCAAAATAAGGAAGAAGAGAGAACTAAACTAAACATTTAACGAGCGCGCAAGGCGTACCATGTTTCAACATTTTCAATAAAGCTAAGGACGAGATCTGTACTTGTTCGGCTGTATCGACTTGTGGTGAGTCAGCCGGTGGACCGGATGATTGCTGGCCCATGCCCATTCGCATTAAGTTGTTCATTTTATGTATTTAAGCCCTGTTTCTTTATTTTATTTTGATCGATTGTTTTCGATTAATCGATGCGGTCGTTGTGTAAGTTTTTTGTGGAGATTGAGATCTTGCTGATGAGAGGGAGACAACAGGAAGTTCAGAAGTATTTTTGCGAAGAGAGCGAAATTGAACGCGATGATGCTTATTACCAATTATGAGTATCTTTAGTGTTATTATTGTTCGCTCTGTATACTGAGTGCAACTCGCATGGTTCACAACGCCAGAAAACTTTATGAGCGGTTGGGAGCGCTACGAGCTCGAGTATGTCGCCCGGAGTGAGCTCGAACAAAGGTTCTCCGTTTTCGTTTATGACGAAGACGTGATGAACGTCCGAAAAACGATCTTGTTTTCTGTGACCACTGATGTTATTAGGTCGCATTAATTCCATCGCGTCTCTTAAAAGAGATTGCAAGAAGGTGACTCTGAGGTTTGGCTTCCCCGAAAGAAGTTCGTCGTCTTCCGTTTCTTTTCCCTCTTTCGCGAAAGGTCCGTTTGGTGAAACGTTTTTCCTCTTGTCTTCATCCGTCGTCTCGTCCGCGGTGAGATTTTTCGACATAGTAGCTTGTTGCACGTGTGCGTTGTTTACATTTTTTTTAGAACGCATTCGCTTCGTGAAATCTACGATGGATAAGTTTAAGTTTCCTTCGAAGTCTTCCAAGAAATATGCAAAATCGAAAGCCGCAACTGAGTCGATCAACATGTTGTTCTCATTAACAACTGCAACGACGTTTACATTTTCGCGTGTCATAGTCGCAAACGCGTCGACAATTCTTGTGTTTGGAGGAAGTTTGATCAGTTTACTCGTCCGCGAGTCAATCGTAGAAGGAGAGAACGCCTCGCAAATTGAGATTTTCGTAAACGGGTCGTCTTCATTCTTCGTCTTTTCAATTCCAAGCGTTTGTGCGACGGTGGGATCATCAGAGAAGTAGTCGAGAAGCAATTCAACGACATCGGTTTGAGAAATCAACGCATCAATTATCATGGCCTCGTCGCCGCTCTCTTTATCAAAGTGTAATGAGTAACACACAACTCTGTGCGTGCGTTGGTATCGTTTAATATCAGGAATAATAGAAGTCTCTTCCCCGTGAGATGGAACATCTATCCTTTTCAAAAACCCACCTCTCACGATTGATAATACCGTTTCCGATTTCGAGCCTCGATACACGAATCTACCATCTTCATCTGGATGAGATAGAGTACGCGCTTGCCTTACGGTCGTATCATTCAACAACCTTTTGATTTGCGTAATGACTTCGTCGCGACTCGACTTCACGAGCGCGTGCTCTATGAACAACACGAGGTATTCGCGAATATCTTGTATACCAATAAAAATACATTGGTATGAATTAATTACTGGAGCACTCGATATGCCGTATCGCTTCAATATCGATATCGCTTGCGAAACAAGGATAGTCTCGTCCAACAGAACGACGTTTTCCATCTTATTCATTGAATCAGGGTGTCTCGCAATCCTTGGAGGCGATCTCGCGTGATTGCGATCACGCGGTGGTACACCAGGTATATTAGGAGGACGTAAATCAAGATACGATTCGATATCGATCTTCGAGAGAACTTCTCTAACTCTCTCGAGTTTCGATATTATTTCTGGCTCTTTCGATACGACGGACGTATCATCAGCGCTCGATTCGTTTTCGCGTGCGATGATCGTTTCATAAGAAGAAACACCCATCACTTGCCTCGCTCTCGTTCAAGTTTTGTTAATCGATACGAACGAAGTTATTGCGTTATTTATTTATTCTTTATTTATTTACTCGCGCGCGCGCGACTTCTTCGTTTTTATGAGAGAATAAGAAAGAAAAGAACGAGAGAAAGAAAAGAACGAGAGAAGAGAGAGAAATACGACGAGAACTTTTCTGCTGAAATATATATTACAATACGCATTCAAAATATAAAGTCCGCATTCGGAACATAATCAAGAGCGTTTTCGTTTTCGTTATTATTTAGTATCATGCATTTTTATTTGTATAGCTTGTTTGTCTTCGTTTCGTAGCTTTATAATAAGCATAGGAAAATGTTCGATCTTATCAAAATATCACCGCAGACTGCGCGCATAAACCTTGACTTAACTTCGCCTCCTCCTTCGCCTCATCGCGCTCTCTCTTCAATAAAGCAATTAACTCGTTCTTCAACTCCAACTGTCTTTGTAACCCATCAATCGTCGCGTCTTGTTGTTGCAATTTACTATTTTGCTCCGATAGAGCGTTTTCGCGTTCTAACTGTTGCTCTTCGAGGTTCTCGAGTTCGAGTAATTGTTCTCTCGCGGACTTTTTCTTCTTCGGTTTCTCTTGTTGTTGTTTCTCTTGTTGT
>Ga0115001_10000513_pt1 | contig 28573 bp, 31 predicted proteins | sample ArcticOcean_MG_C_12_FD_89869 | JGI IMG/M metagenome (GOLD analysis project Ga0115001, IMG submission 89869) | Marine microbial communities from western Arctic Ocean - ArcticOcean_MG_CB8_130 | ecosystem: Environmental > Aquatic > Marine > Oceanic | place: Arctic Ocean: Canada Basin | collected... | reverse complement strand
GCCGTGGTAGACCACCACGTTGATAGGCTGGATGTGGAAGCGCAGTAATGCGTGTAGCTGACCAGTACTAATAGCTCAATTGGCTTGATTTATGCACTGAAAAAAATTTTTAGTAAAAATTAATGATATTATATAATTTATTTAAAAACCCTGGAATTAAAACTCTAGGGTTTTTTTTTATCTTGATAAAGATTATGAGACACATGGTGTTAAGAGAAGAACATCTTAATTAATACAAATATAATAGACTGCTCTTTAAAAATAGCTTCATTAAATTAGTCTAAAATTTTTTTAATTTCCAACTTTTCTTTGTGTTTAAACTTTTACAATATTAAGTTTTCTTTCAACATAAAGACCTTTTTTTGGATCAGAAAAACCTGGATTATAATTAAGTTCATTATTGCTAAAATGAAAATGAATTACCTGACTTTTTCTGGTAAGTTTATAATTTTTCATCTTAACACCCCCGTGTAATAAATTTGCTGCCCAGATTATAACTTGTCCTTTTTTAATATGAAGTTCTTTAGTTTTTAGTTTTTTATATTTAATTATATTTTGAATATATTCCTCATAAACACGATAATTTTTTTCTAATTCTTTGATGTTTGAGGCCTTTTTTCTTTTTATATCTTGGTAATCAATTAAAGATAATTTATGACTCCCAGGCACAACTGTTAATGGTCCATTTTTTTTATGTGTATCTTCCAACGCTACCCAAGCACCCACCAAATACTTATGTGGTATACTGCCAAAATGTATATAATCACTATGAAATGGTTGCTCTGTACCGCCAATAAAATTTATTGTAGAAAAAGGCAAAGGTTTAGAGTCATATAAAAAATTTAAAAATTTTTTTAAAATAACATTATTAGCAAGCTTTGCGACATTTTTTGAAAATTTCCAAGCCTCAACTATTCTAGGATATTTATTATAATGGTAAATTTTAGGATTTGTTTTAAACTCACCTGTATTAAGTGATTGTTCAATATCTTGATTAATATTATTTATAAAGATATCGCTTAAATTTAAATTTAATACACAATACCCTTTTTCATGCATATCAATTACATATTTTTTAAAAATATGATTTTTTTTTGATTTTAATATTTGATAAAAAAAAGGAGACTCAAACCAAGGTTCATTGACTATATTAAAGGACATTGGTATTAATTAATATTATAAAATCGTTTGTCAATATAATTGTATAAGTGTCAAATATAAATAGTTATATATTAGAACTTAAACAATCAACTAAAGATTATTTATCTTATCGTAGTACATTTTCTTATCATTATCTAGAAAACTTTCATAAATGTCCCAAAAAGATTTTTTAGGTAATTTGGATATTCTTTTTTTTATTAAATTCAAACTGTCCCATATTTTAACTCTTTTTTTTTTGAGAACTTTAAAATCTTCATAGCTTAATGACGCAAAGTAGCTATTAGGAACTATTTTTGGATTAATGTTTTTTTTATCTTCCATTATTGATGAAAACGTTTTCGAATTATATCGACTTCGAAAAAAAAATTTGTATCCTAGAAGTTCCATTCTTTGAAACCAGTTTTTTTGAGAGATTTTAAATCCACAGTCTATTCTTTTTAATCTAAGTTTAGTAAATGCAAAATTGGATATTAACGCAATCGCTTCAAGTCCTGCATACGGTGCTAGCAGGGGTTCAATTTTTGTATCAGTAATAACTGCGATATCGCAAGTTTTTTTTTTATTATCTATTCTAGAAAGTGAAACCACTCCTTTGTAAACATGATTTTTGGTTGAAATAATAAAAATCTGTCTTTTTTCTTTTTTATGATTAATAAAAAACTCAACTTGTTTTTTTTTTGTATTTTTACGCCTTCTGTATTTTTTATCCAAGTGCTTTATCATTGCTAGATCATTTAGCCACTTGTACCAAATATCACCGCCAGCAAATTTTTTTGTTGGTTTACATAAATTTATAGTTTCTCCTTTTACTACAATTTTAAGCTTATCCATAAATTATGACCAATTAATAATGCTGGCAGCAGCAGACAAACCAACGCCAAAACCTATAAGCATAATTTTTTGATTTTTTTTTATCTTATTACTTTTTTTTAAATTTTCTAATGCAATTGGAATAGATGAGGAAACTGTATTTCCAATTTTATCATAATTTTTAAAAACTTTATTTTCTTCTAATTCTAGAATTTCAGTCAATTTATCTATAACCAGTTTACTTGCTTGGTGAAAAACAAAATAATCAATATTTTTTTTACTCAAATTATTTTTCTTTAAAATATCATTAAAGAGAATTGGAATATTTTTTGTTGTAAAGTGAAAAATATTTGAACCTTTCATTTCAATATTTTTATTATTTTCTATTAAATCAGTTGCACCTGAGCCATCTGTTAAAAAACTAAATTTTACATTTTTTTTTGAGTTTACTTTTTGAACTATACATGAAGATGCTGCATCACTAAAAACTGTTCTACAAGTTCTGTTATGATCATCTAGAAATTTACTATAAGTATCTGCACAAACTAACAATACTGTTTTCACTGTATTTGAGCTTAATAATGAGTTTATTACTGATAAACCGTATACAAATCCAGAACAACCCAAACCTATATCAAAAGCAACAATATTTTTTTCTAAATTTAATTGATCCTGAATCATGCATGAAACAGAAGGCAATTTTTTTTTTGCTGTTTGTGTGACTACAATTACACAATCAATTTTTTTTTTATTAAAATTTTTAAGCGTTTTTTTGCAAGATCTAATAGACAAGTTAAGAACATCTTCATTTTCGGTTGATAAGTATAGTTTTTTAATCCCTGTTTTTTTCAAAACATCTTTTATATTCCAATGAGGATGACTTTTTTTTAAGCTTGAGACAATTAGTTTATTAGACCCAAGTTGATTTGCTAAATTTGAAATTGAAAAGTAACTCAATTTAAAAGTTTATTTTTTTTTAATACAGAAAATATTTTCTTTACACTATGAGCCTCAGCTAAATCTTTTATATTTATTGCCTTACCTTTGAGAACTTTATCTAAATTCATTAAAATCTCTAAATGGCCAAGTGAGTCCCAATTTTCAAAATTTTTATCACTTAAATTAATGTTTACTTTATTACTAGGAACTTTTAGTGCTTTAGATATACAGGAGATTACTTGTTTTTTCGTTATCATATAATAGTTTTTTGCACTACTATATAAACATTTAATGAATTATGTCAAAAAATAATTTACATTCTAAAAAACAAATTTTAATTATCGGCGGTGCGTCTAAAATTGCAAGAGAAGCATTCAAGCTAAATAATGAATATGATATTATAGGATTTTCTAAATTTTCAAAAATAAAAAAAATAAAAGAATATAAGTTAGTTAAATATAAGAATATTTCATCAATCAAAAAATATATTGATCAAATTAAAAATAAAAAAATTGTACTAATACTAATGCAAGCAGCCTCAAGCTCAAATATTATTATAAATAAAACTTCTGGAGAGCTTTTAAATGACATAAATTCAAATTTTTTAAATTTTCATGAAATTATAAAATTAGCATTACCACATATGTTAAAACAAAATTGGGGTAGAATAATATTTTGCGGTTCTTCTCGTGCGTTTAAGACAGATGTTGGTTTAGCTGGATATTCATCAGGTAAATACGCTACACTAGGATATTGCAAAACATTATCAAAAGAATATGCAAGATATGGTGTCACTTCAAATTATTTGAGTCTAGGTATTTTTGATACCCCTCTTTATTTAAACCTTAAAAAAAAAATTAAAAAAGATCTTTTAAACAACACAGATACTAGAACAGTTGGTGATTATGCATCGATCTTAAATGCAATTAATTTTTTAATTAAATCAGATTATGTATCAGGATCAATAATACCTATTGATGGGGGTTTTAATTAATTCTATGTCAAAATATATAAAAAAAAATTACACAATATTAAACAATAAATTTTCAATTTTTTTAAATAAAAGAGTTTTCGAACCAAACTTAACAACAATGCTTTTAATGGACACGGCCTCAAAAATAATAAAAAAAAATGATGAAGTATTAGATTTAGGATGTGGTTCAGGAGTTATAGGATGTTATCTCTATAAAAAAAAAATCATAAATTATATATATGGTTCTGATATTTCAGAAGCGGCAGTTAATTGCTCTATATATAATTCGAAAAAATTGACTAAGAACTATGATATTAGATTATCTAATGCATTAAAAAATTGGCAGAATAAAAAATTTGACTTAATCATTAACGATATTTCTGGAGTTTCTTCACAAATAAATAATATTTCAGAATGGTTTAAATTTGCACCAAATGATAGTGGCAATGATGGAACTAAATTTTTAATAAATATTTTAAAGGATTACAAAAAAAAATATTTTAATAAAGCGTCTCTTCTTTTTCCTGTTCTTGGACTGTCAAATAGAGAGAAAATAATCAATTATTTAAAAAAAAACAAAATTAAGTACAAAATTTTAATAAAAAAAGAGTGGCCATTACCCAAAGAACTTATTAAGCATAAATTTTTACTAAAAAAATTAAAAAAAAATAATAAAATTAATTACCACGAAAAATTTTCAATATTATTTACAACAACAGAAATTTTTTATTTAAACAATCAATAAATTAAAATATAGTTAAACTCATGAATAAAAATTTAAAAAATAAAAACATAAAAAAATATCTTGACATCATCAAGCAAATTGAAAAAGTCAGATCTAAAAACAACAAGAACTGGATGGATCTATATCGACTTGCATTTGCAGTAGCACCAAATGAATCGGTAAAGATTATAAAAAAAATTTTATCAAGAGATAAATCAGTGAGTAAACTTGCTGAAAAACTAATTAAATAATTTCAAAATAATAAAATAATTTATTAATTGATTTGTAAGATTTTGAAAACTTTTTGTGTATATGAACAGAGTTTTTGTTTTTTTTTTTTACTAAAGTTTTGAGTCTAAATTTTTTTTTTTTTAAAAATTTGATAAAGTTATTTAGAGCAATTTTTCCAGCTCCTTGATTTCTATATTTTTTCAAAATTATAATTGAATAAAAATAATTATCTAAATTATAAATTATTAATCCAATTATCTTGTTATTTAATTTAATTGCAAATAATTTTTTTAATTTTTTATTTTTTTTAAACCATATTTTACTTTCAACTTTAGATATTTTCTTTTTATTTGTATTAATTTTTAAATAATCAGAGTGAAATCTAAATTTATAAAAAATATTAAATTTTTCATCAAAATTAAATTTACTCATTTGATTTAATTTAACTATTACATTTTTTGTTTTGTTTGACATAATTTATTTGAATTTTTAGAAAAATTAATTTTTTTAATATTATATAGTTTTTTATTTTTTTAATGTTATAAAATAATTATGAAAAACAATCAAAAACCTTATGAAATTAAAGGAAAGAATACTAGTAATTTCAAAAGTCTAAAAAAATATATACCAATTTATAAAAAATATGGAGTTTTGGTTTTTAGAAATTTTTTTGATGAAGATAAAATTTTTAATGAATTTTATAAAGATATAAAAACTCTAGTTAAGGTAATAATAAAACAGAATAACCTTAAGATCGACTTAAAACTTAACCTTAATAAATTAATAACAGAAGTTAGCAAAACAAACAGAAAAGATATTGGTTATTTGTATGATTTAGGAACAAGACCACTAAAATTATTAAGTGGAATAAATTTAAAAAATCACTCAAAGTTGGTAGAAATTATCAAATTATTAATGAATAAAAAATCAATAATAGCTAATCCATATCTTGGAGAAACCTTACATATTTTCCCTCCCGGACAAGATAATTTTAAATATAATTTACCTATGCATCAAGATTACCCATATATTATGCAATCACCTGAACAAATAACCTCTTATATAAATCTTGGCAAACTTCAGCCTCACGGCAATGGAGGTATTAAAGTTTGGTTAGAAAGTCACAAGGCAGGTATCAGTAAATCAAAAAAATTAAAAAATGGTTTAAGAATTACCAAAAATTACAAACATTTCTTAAAAAAATATCATTCAGAAAATTTTTATTTTGATAAAGGTGATTTTGCAATTTTTAATAGTTTACTACAGCATGAGGGCATACAAAATCATTCTAAATGTACAAGAATAGTGCAGCTTGTTAGATATTCAAACCTTTTAGATAAAAGAAGCATCTCCTATAAGTGGAGATCCGTCGAGGAAGAAAAAAAAAGAGATAGTATTAAATTTGAAAATGTACACTATTTTTAAATTATGGAGTTGTATTTAAGATGAAGTGTGCAATCATGCAACCCAGCTATTTTCCATGGAGTGGCTATTTTAATCTTATTTCTAAATCCAATAAATTTGTATTTTTAAACGACGCACAATACTCAAAAAGCAGTTGGCATAATAGAAATATTATTATAGCTAATAATATAAAGCATACACTAAGTGTTCCAACAAAAAAGTCTTCTCTCTCTACCACTATTATGAATAAACTTGTTGATAATTCAAAAAATTGGCAAAAAAAACATACTAAAATTATTATACAAACTTATTCTAAACATCCATTTATTGAAGACCTTCTTCAGTTAGTCGATTTTTTTCAAAACCTAAAATTTCAAAATCTTTCTGAACTAAATATAGAAATTATAAAATTTATTTCAAAAAAATTGAATCTTAAAACTAATTTTCTTTATTCAAACGATTTTGATTTAATTGATAAAAGAACAACAAAAGTTTTACAAATATTAAATAGGATCAATGCAACAGTTTACTTATCACCAGAAGGTGCAAAAAATTACTTGAAAGAAGATAAATTTGAAGAATTAACAGATATTAAATTATTATTTAATAACTACCAGTCAATAGAATATAAACAAAAAAACCAAAAAAAGTTCATAGACAATCTATCCATAATTGATGTTATTGCAAATCTGGGATGGATTAACACTGAAACTTATGTTAAACAAAAATAATTTTCAACTTTATCAATAAATGAAAAAAAAATATCAAATAGAAAAAAATAAATTTGGATTCTACCAGGTAACGCCAACTCCATCTACAGAAGAAATTACAAAATTTTATGCAGATGAGTTTTATACTGGTGAATATAAAAACTTTAATGATTCTTCGTTAGAAGTTCAAATTAAGGATAAGAATTTTTTTGAAGGTAGGTGGAGCGATATCTATAATAATTTTTTAGAAATTAATAAAAATATTAAAAATGGTGACTCTATATTGGATATTGGATGTGGTTGGGCACAAGCATTATTATTTTTTAAGGACAAAGGTCTTGATTGTTATGGTTTTGATCCAGCAATAGAAGCTGTAGAATATGGTTGCAAAAAAGGTTTAAATATAAAGCATGCAGGCCTTGATGGAATGAATGTATTTGACAATAAAAAATTTGATATGGTTACAATGTTCAATGTGTTAGAACATTTAGCAAATCCAGAAAAATCAATAAACCAAATTAAAGAAATATTAAAACCAAATGGTATCTTGGCAATTGATGTGCCAAATGAATTTAATGACTTTCAAACAGCAGGAAGAGATGTTCATGGTTTAAATGACTGGTGGGTAGCACCCCCAAACCATTTGAATTACTTTTCTAAAGATAGTTTAGTTAATTTTTTACAATCCTTAGGATTTTCATTGGAAATATCAGAATCTTCTTTTCCTCTAGAAATGTTTCTTTTATTTGGAGAAAACTACGTAAAGGACGGAAAACTTGGAGCTCAATGCCATAAAAAAAGAGTTCGCTTTGAGGAAAATCTAAGAAAACATGGGAAAACAGAAATTTTAAAAAATTTTTATAGAGCTTTAGCTGATTTAAACCTTGGTAGGCAGATATCGGTTTTTTGTAAACTTAAATAATAATATGATTCAAAAATATGTAAATCAAATCATTAAAGATGGCTATGCCATAATACCAAACGTAATTTCTGATCGCGAATGTGAAAAATATAAAAAGTTGTTAGAAAAGAACTACAATAAATATTCAGATAAATATATAAACTCAAAACATGTTGGTAGTCTAGCAGATAAGTCTTTAGAAAAAGTTGTCTACAATCTTCATAATAAAAATTTAAGTTGGTTTAAACTATTTGAACATAAATCTGTGCTTAAGATTTTAGATAAGATACTTAAAGAAGGATCATACAAAGGGAATGAGCCTTACTACTTAAATAATATTTCAGCAAGATGCCCCCTTCAAGGAAACCAAGGGCAACAAATTCACATAGATAGTAATTTGCCAGGAGTAAATTATAACATTGTAACTAATGTCATGTGGTACTTTGATGATGTTAACAAGGAAAATGGCACAACAATAGTAGTGCCAGGAAGTCATAAATTACTAAGATATGCAGATAATTCTAAAATGATTAAAAATAAGATTTATATAGAAGCTAAAAAAGGAAGTGTATTAATACTAAATGCAAATTTATGGCATGCAGGATCAGCTAAAAAAAATAAAGACTCAAGGTGGGCACTAGTATTAGGCTACGCAAGGTGGTTTATAAAACCTTCTTTTGATTATATGACAAACACACCAAAAAAAATTTATGATAGACTAACTAAAAGACAAAAATCCATTCTTGGTTTTGATTTAATTCCACCTAAGGATGAGTTTACAAGGGTGACAAGAAGGTCTAATTATTTTGAAATACCTAAAAATTACATATTAAAATAATGATTAAGATAAAATCTAGAACTATTTCATCAAAAAATAGACCTTTTGTAATCGCTGAATTATCAGGTAATCATAATGGATTATTAAGTAATGCTTTAAAATTAGTAGACCTAGCAGCCAAAAGTGGTGTTGATGCAATAAAATTACAAACTTACACTCCAGAAACAATAACACTAAATTCAAATAAAAAAGATTTTTTAATAAAGGATAAAAAAAATCCATGGAAAAAAAATCATAATTTATTTCAATTATACAAAAAAGCACATACTCCATGGTCGTGGCATAAAAAAATATTTGATAGAGCTAAAAAAAATAAATTAATTTATTTTAGCAGTCCATTCGATGAAACTGCAGTTGATTATCTGGAAAAATTAAATGTACCTATTTATAAAATTGCCTCTTTTGAAAATAATCACTATCCATTATTAAAAAAAGTAGCAGAAACAGGCAAGCCTATAATAATGTCTACTGGTCTCTCTACCTTAAGAGAATTAAAAGATTCAGTGAGATATTTAAGAAAAAATGGTTGTAAAAAATTAGCTTTACTTAAATGCACAAGTGCATATCCAGCCAACCCAAGTGACTTAAATTTGAAAACAATAGAAGATTTAAAAAAAGTATTTAAATGTGAGGTAGGGTTTTCAGATCACAGCCTAGGTATTGGAGCAGCAATATCTGCTGTAACTTTAGGGGCGACGATTATAGAAAAACATTTTACTTTAAAAAAAAATGTTGGTGTGGATGGCATGTTTTCTAGTGAAATTAATGAAATGCAGATGTTAAGAAAAGAGTGTGATCTATCATGGAAAGCTTTGGGAAAAGTATTTTATGGTCCAACAAAAAATGAAATTATTTTCAAAAAATCTCGAAGGTCAATTTATATTTCAAAAGATATAAAAAAAGGAGAAAAATTTACCAAAAAAAATATAAAAGTAATTAGACCATCATATGGCATGCATCCAAAATATTTTGAAAAAATACTAGGTAAAAAATCTAAAAACTTTATATCATTTGGAACACCGCTAAAAAAAAATTTTATAAAAGATTAAATGAAATTATTTATAGGGACTGCCCAATTTGGCTTTAAGTATGGCTTGAATAAAACACAAATTAAAAAATTAGAAATAAAAAATATAGAAAAAATCTTAAAAAAACACTCATTAAAAAAATTTGACACCGCCATGAATTATGGAGAGAGTGAAAAAATTATAGGAAATCTTAAGATTAAAAAAAAAGTTATTACTAAGATTAAATTACCTAAAAAGAAACCTAAAGATTTAAAAAAATGGTTTGAAGAAAAACTAAATAAATCTTTAAAAAAGTTAAAAGTTAAAAGCTTATATGGCTTATTAATTCATGACACATCAGATATATTAGGAAAAAATAAGGAATTTTTAAATATTCTTTTAGATTGCCAAAAAAAAAGACTTATCTCTAAACTTGGTATATCTGTTTATGAGGTAGGTGAAATCAAGAGAATTCTAAAATTTTGGAAACCAGAAATAATACAAATGCCTGTTAACATTTTTGACCATAGATTTTTAAATAAAAATTTTTTATATAAATTAAAAAAGTTAAATATAGAGCTTCACGCAAGATCTTGTTTTTTACAAGGAGTACTTTTAGAAAAAAAAATTAGAATAGGAAATTTTAAAAGCAAAAAAATATTTTCTTCATTTTTAAATTGGTGTCAAAAAAAACAAATATCGAAATTGGAAGCTTGTATACATTTTGTTAAAAAAATAAGTCAAATTGATTATCTCATTGTTGGCTTTGACAACTCATCTCATCTCAAGGAGATCATTAGTTCATTTAATAAAAAATTAATTTTAATACCTGACAATTTTGTAAATAATGAAAAAAACTTAATTGATCCAAGAAAATGGAAAATTAAATGAAACTTCTTACAATAATACAAGCTAGATATAGCTCTTCTAGGTTTCCTGGAAAAGTTTTAAGAAAGTATAAAAATATTTCTTATTTAGAGCTTTTGATAAAAAGATTACAAAAATCAAAGAAAATAAAAAAAATTATTGTTGCAGCAACATTAAATCCTGCTGATAATGAAATAGAAAAACTTTGTAACACGCTTAAAATTTTTTGCTTTAGAGGCTCAGAAGATGATGTAATTGACAGATATTTTCAAGTTTCAAAATCTTTTAAAGCAGAAAATATAGTAAGAGTTACAGCAGATTGCCCCTTAATCGACAGTAAAATTGTTGATGATGTAATAAAAAATTTTTTTTTAAAAAAAGTAGATTATGCAACAAATACAATGCCTCCAACTTTTCCAGATGGAATGGATGTGGAGGTTTTTAATTTTAATTCGTTAAGAAAAGCTTGGAAAGTATCCAGATCCAAAAAAGAATTAAGAGAACATGTTACTACACATATAAGAGAAAATGATTCTTTTAATAAGATAAATATTAAGTATAAAAAAGACTATTCATTTTTAAGATTAACTCTAGATGAAGCTGAAGATGAGAAAGTATTGAGTCTATTATTAGATAAATTTTCTAATATATTTAATATAGAAATTAATGACATAATTAAACTTTATAAAAAAAATGAAAAAATATTTCAGTTTAATAAACATATTAAAAGAAATGAGGGGGGAATATTGAATACTGGGCAAAAAGTGTGGAAAAGAGCACAAAAGATAATACCAGGTGGAACCATGCTCTTTTCAAAAAACCCTGACTTATTTTTACCCAAAAAATGGCCAGCTTATTTTTCAAAAAGCAAAGGATATAAAGTTTGGGATTTAGATGGAAACAGCTTTGCAGACTTATCGTTTATGGGAGTTGGCACCAACACATTAGGCTATTCTAATTCTAAGATCGAAAAAAAAGTCTTACAAACAATAAAAAATGGGAATATGACGACTCTAAACTCGTTAGAGGAAATTAAATTAGCAGAAAAACTTATTGAACTACATCCTTGGGCAGACATGGCTAGATTTACACGTTCAGGAGGTGAGGCAAATGCAGTTGCTATAAGAATTGCAAGAGCCGCTTCAGGAAAAGATAAGATAGCTGTTTGTGGTTATCATGGTTGGCATGATTGGTATCTTGCCAGCAATATAATTAACAAATCAAGTTTAGATGAACATTTAATGAGTAACGTTCCTATAAAAGGTGTACCTAAAAATCTTAAAAATACTGTTTTTCCTTTTTCTTATAATAATTTTGAAGAGCTAGAATCAATTGTAGAAAAGAACGACATAGGTGTTATTAAGATGGAGGTTAAAAGAAATGATGAGCCTAAAAATAATTTTCTACAAAAAGTAAAAAAACTTTCTGAAAAGAAAAATATCGTTTTAATTTTTGATGAGTGCACGTCTGGTTTTAGGCAAGTCTATGGTGGTTTGCATAAATTTTATAAGGTTAATCCAGATATTGTTATTTTTGGAAAAGCCCTTGGTAATGGGTATGCAATTAATGCAATTATTGGAAAAAGATCTGTAATGGAAACAGCAAGATCTACTTTTATAAGTAGTACATTTTGGACAGAGAGAATTGGTCCAACTGCAGCTTTAGAAACATTGAAAATTATGGAAGATATTAAATCATGGAAAATAATTTCGAATATTGGCATTAAAATAAAAAGAAATTGGGAAAATATCTCAAATACAAATAATGTTAAAATAGATATCAAGGGAATTAATGCAATTCCAAATTTTTCTTTCAGATCAAAAAATAATTTACTCTATAAAACTTTAATAACACAAGAAATGTTAAAAAACAAAATTTTTGCTTCAAATGCAGTGTATTGTTGCATTTTACATGATGATAAAATTTTAAAAAAGTATTTTGATATTATGAATGAGGTATTTTTAAAAATAAAAAAAGTTGAGTCTGGAAGATTTAGTATTAATGATTTTTTAAATTCAGAGGCATGTTTATCTGGATTGAGAACAAAAGATAATTAAGAAATTGTCCCATAAAAACATTCTATATTTAATTATTTTTCTTTATTAATAGAAAAAACAGAAGTATTTTGCTGTAAATAAATGTTTTATGATAAATAAATCTGTTAATTACATCCCTTATGGTAGACATTTTTTAGATATAGATGATAAAAAAGCAGTATCTAAATCGTTAAGTTCTAAATCAATAAGTAATGGAGATTACGTTAAAAAATTTGAGACTAATGTTACCCAATACTGCAAAAGTAATTATGGTTTTAGCTGTAATTCAGGAACATCAGCTCTTCTCTTAGCTTTTTTATCAATTAATTTAAAAAAAAATGATATTGTAATAATTCCTTCTATTAATTTTATAGCTGCCGCAAGTATGGCTTCATTCTTGAATGCTAAAATATATTTTGCTGATGTCTCTCCTATAACAGGTCAAATGTCACCCGAAAATTTATTAGAATGCATTAAAAAGAATAATCTTAAAAATATTAAAGCAGTAGTTACCATGTATTTAGGGGGTGCGCCTAATAATGTGGAGGATTTTTTTATTTTAAAAAAGAGATACAAATTTTATTTAATAGAAGATGCTTGTCATGCTTTTGGCGCAGATTATTTTATAAGAAATAATAAATATAAAGTCGGCTCTGCACAACATTCTGATATATGTTGTTTTTCATTTCATCCATTAAAAACTATTACAACTGGAGAGGGGGGGTTTTTAACAACAAATATAAACTCTTTAGCTAAGAAAATTAATTTGATGAAGTCACATGGTATTATTAGAGATCCAAAAAAACACTGGAAATATTCAATTAAAGATTTAGGTTTTAATTTTAGGTTAAGTGACATTAACGCTGCCTTAGGTTTAAGCCAGTTGAAAAAAATTAATACTTTTTTGAAAAAAAGAAAAGAAGTATCCAACCTTTATACAAAGAGTATTAGTGACAATTACAATTTTATAACTTTACCACAATATCCAAAAAAAATTAATTCTAGCTACCATTTATTTGTAGTTCATCTTGATTTTAAAAACTTAAAGGTAACAAAAGATCAGTTATTTTCATTTTTAATTAAAAGAAAAATTTTTATTCAGTACCATTATATACCTCAATATTATTTTAAAGGTTTGAATAATAATTTGACAAAGTATCAAAAATTTTATGGTGCTGAAAAATTTTATAATTCTGCATTATCTTTGCCCATATATCCATATTTAAAAAATAAAGAAATCATTTATATTCTTGAAAGTATAAAAAAATTTATTTCCAAAAAGTAACTATAAATTATATATACTGCTTAAGAATTTTATGTTTTTCTAAAACTTTTATAACCTTTAATACTTTATTGGGATTTTCGGAAATTTTTTGGGATAATGAAATTATATCATGATTTCTATCAGCAAATGCAGCAATATTAGATATTATGTATCTATTTTTATTTAGCATATTTTTCATCGTTGCCTTTGGTGAAACGAGATTATATTTAGACAGGTGTGGCTCCCCTATAGTTTGTTTCTCAAAAATTAAATTTTTGTCAATTTCCTCTACTGCTTTTTTAATAAAATTACATGTTTCAATAATTGTATTGTAATTTAATATCTTTAAATTATCTTTAGAAGTGTGATATTCCTTATATTCTCCAAATTTTTTTCTGGTAATAGTTACAAATGGTAAGCTTAGATTCTGACATCCAAATTGTCTTTCGTTGCTTCCTCGTTTGAAAAAAGATATTTTTTTAAAATTTTTATATTTTTTACCAACTCTATTAATAATAATATCAGCATACGTGTTTTCATTTGCTGAAGAAATCAAAGTATAGGGTGCATTTATCCCAACACATGAAAGATTGAATCCTGCTACCAAATTTTTTTTTAATTTATTAAGATTTTTATTAATGTAATAGATTGCCCCTATAGTTTCAGGTATTAATATTAACCTAATACTGTATTTGGTTTTTTTAAGTATTTTAGACAATAAGCAAATAGCCAATATTCCAGATAATTCGTTGTTAGCCATAGATGGATGACATATGTATGAACTTATTATAATTTCTTTTTTACTTTTTCCAGGAATAGTCAACTCAGAATAGTTCATATAGCCATTGAATAATTTTGATTTAATTATAGCCCTGTATTTTATATTTTTATTTAATTTTAAAAATTTCTTATGTGACAGGCAAAAACCCCAATTTTTTTTATAGTAACTAGTTACATACGGAATTGCATCAGGAACATTATGCAATGTGTGTAAATGTGGTTTAAGTTGTTTATATGTCAATATTTTATCAATCGGAGAAGAATATCCTAATACTTCTAAATTGTTTCTTTGAAAATCACATATGATATTTCCATTTTCATCTTTTAATATTGCAGTTTCTATTTCCCATTCTTTTGGAACATTCCAAGAAAAAACTTTTTTTCCTGATTTAGCTTTTTTTAAGATGAATCTAGAATTAATATTTTCTTTGATATATTTAATAGTTTGTCTATTTCCTTTACCAGTCAAGCTTCTATTGAGTGGAAATAATTCTTCTGCCCATTTTTTTAGTAATTTCATATAATTTGTTTGCATAAAAATTTATTTACTCGAAACTGATATCATTGTTGCACTTTTACCTTTTAAAAATTTAGGGATAAAATATTTAATATCACCCCTGAATGGTAGAAAGTAAGCACAATAAAAAAAACAAAAGCCTAATTTCCAAATAAAATTTAGATAATTACTAGTCCATGGTTTCACAAGAATATTTTTAAAATTATATATTTTCAAGAGTTCTTCTAAACCTATATTTGTAAAAGGCCTAATGTGAGTTGGATCATCATAAAAACTATTAAAGCAATATTTAAAATTTGGTGCAACAATGATCAATATGCCAGATTTTTTTAACATTCTTCTAATTTCTAATATGAGATGGTCAGTGTTATTAATGTGCTCAATAACGGAATACAGTAAAATAAAATCAAAAGATTCATCTTTATATGGAAAGATATCGCTTTCAAAGTTTAGTTCTTTTATGTCACAACCAGTTGCAGTAATTCCTTGACCATTTAAATGCTTGACAAGGCTGCCATCACCACACCCAATATCTAAAATTGTTTTATTGTTATCAATAATTTTTAGATTATTGAAGATTAATAGTTTATTAATAATACTAAGAGTCCTAGAATGTTTTCTTTGTAAATCTATTTCTTTTTCTTTTTCATTTCTAATATTAAAGTAATTTTCTATAAAATTTGTCATTTATTAATATATAATTTAATTAAATTGAGAATATAAATTATATATGATTATAAACAAAATTAAATCTAAATTTATTTTAGATAATAATGATAAATTATTTATCAACTTTGCATCAAAGTATAAGAAGATACAATCGAGGAATTCAATTTTGATTGAAGCTCCATTAGAAGATAAATTTTTTTTAATTAAAAATTTTCTAATAGGAAAATATTTGTCAGAGAAATATAATTACAAGTTAGTTTATTATATAAATTATAATAATTTAAGAGAATTAAACTCTATTTTTAAGAAAATATATTATAAAGTTGCATATAATTATTTTTCTTTTTTAAAAATTAAAAAACAATACGATTCATTTTGTAATAAGTTAGCTTTTAATTGCTATTATCCAAAATTTTTTTTTATAAAAAAAAAAACAAATTTATCTTTTAAGGAGATATTTAGATATAAATATAAAGGAATAGTATTTGGAGATTTAATAGTGGACTCTTACTTGTACTATTTTCATAAATTTTTATACAATAAAAATATTAATTCAATCGTAAATGAAAAGAATTTTCATTCTTTTTTTTATAATTCTATTCAACTAATTGAAAATTTTTTTTATACTTTTGAAAAAAATAATATTAAAATATTAGTTAATAATTATTCTGGTTATTTAGATCATGGCATAGCTGCACGTATAGCTGAAAAAAAAAAAATACCTATTTACTATTTATCAGAAACAGACAGGCCTTTTATAAAATCTTTTAGCTCAAAACATAAAAGAAATTATGAAGAATATAAAAAAAAATTTTTTAAATATCCAAACAGAAACACTAAAATTAATGCAGTAAATAATATTTTAAAAAAAAGATTTAGTGGAGATAAAAAATTTTCTTTATTTTATATTAAAGATAATCTTTTCCTAAAAACAAATAAAAAAATTTTTGATAATAATAAAAAGACAATTTGCGTATTTGCTCACTGCACTCTTGACAGTCTTTATGGCTTTAAAGATGTTATTTTTTTACAACAAAGAGAATGGATCCTATTCACACTAAAAAACTTAGAAAAAATTTCTAATCAATTTAATATTTGCTTTAAAATTCATCCAAATGAAACTAATGAGGGTGAAATTTATATTAGAAATTTGTTAAAAAAAATAAAAAATATTACAATATTGAAAAAGTCTTGCCTTGTTTCAGAAATTATTAACTCAAATTTAGTTGCCGGTATAACTTTGCATGGAACTATTGGTTTCGAACTCGCTTATCATTCGATTCCAACTATTTATTGTAATGACAGTCCTTATTCAGCTTTTAGTTTTTGTATTAAACCCAAAGATATCAAGGATTATAAAAATATTCTCTTGACTAGAATTTTCAGAATAAAAAAATATAAAATTTATAAAAAAGAATCTATGATTTTTTATTATATGAATTTTCTAGATAAGAATAATGGTAAGGTAAACAACGTAGATAATTTAGGATTTCATAATTACGATTTAAATAAATTTAAAGATTTAAAATTTAAAAACTACATTAAAAATTTAAGCAAAATTAAAATGAAAAAAATATTCAATGAGTTTTCAAGATCAGAGAAAATTTTTGATAATTTTAATGTAAGATGATTTTATGGGATTTTTCTTATCAAATAAATTATGTTCACTAGTATAATTAAACGTATGACTATTTTTTTTATTTAAGTCATAGTTAATAATATAATAATTTTTAAATTTTTTAGCGTATTCAGATTCCTCAATTGTTATTAGTTCTTCATGAATTTTTTCACCTTTTTTAATTCCTATTATATGGGTTTTTGCTTGTGGATTTATTATTTTAACAAAATCTGTAATTTTTATACTATTTAATATAGGAATAAAAATATCACCTCTTCTAGAATTGATTAATGATGAAATTACAAGTTCAATTGATTCCTTATAAGAAATCCAAAATCTTGTCATATCTTCATGTGTAATTGGAAATTTTTTTCCTTCCTTATTTAATTCGGAAAAAAATGGTAAAATACTACCTTTTGAGCCCAAAACATTGCCGTATCTCACCACGCCAAATTTAGTTCCATTTTTACCTGACAAATTATTTCCACTGAGAGTTATTTTTTCTGCCACAAGTTTAGTGGCCCCATATAGATTAATTGGATTTACAGATTTATCGGTTGAAACAAGAATACATTTTTTGACTTTTTGGGTAATACAGGCCTCTATAATATTTTGAGTACCTAAAATATTTGTATTAATACATTCTTGTGGATTATACTCTGATAATAGCACATGTTTTTGGGCAGCCGCGTGAATTACATAATCCACTTCTTTTAAGGCTAAAGTAATTCTTCTTAAATCTCTTATATCTCCAATTAAGAATCTTAATTTTTGATTACCAAGCTTTTTTTCTAAATGAAAATGTTTTTGCTCATCTCTTGAAAATAAAATTATTTTTTTTGTCTTAAAATTTTTTAAGAAGTACTTTGTTAACTCAGATCCTAGAGATCCAGTACCACCAGTAATTAAGATTGTTTTATTTTTGAAAAAATTTTGTGCATTCATGTGATGTATTAATTTTAGATAAATATTATTTTATTGTAAATTTCAATTTAGTTTTTAAATTTTATAATTCAAGATCTAATTTTTAATGTTTAAATTCAATTAAATATTAAAAATCAGTTTGAGACATTTATAGTAACTAGGTCAAATTTAGCTATAATAAAGATGAATTATATCACGAAACATAATATAATAGATTAATTAACTTATAAAGATTTTTTGTAGAGATAAATAACATGTTGCGGACATTCATATATATTTTGGTATTTCCTTTAGATTTACTTTCATTAGTTTTTGGTATTTGTATTTATAGACTCACGAAAAAAACTCCTTATTTATCATACAAATCAATGCATAGATTATTTTACATCTTTGGGGGCATTGTTACGGAATTTATTCATAATTCAACAAAAAGTAAAAAGAAAAATATTTTAAATTATAATCATAAAGAAAATAATGAAATTATAAAAAATATAAATGAGGATGGTTTGTTCATAAAAGAAAATTTTTTAACATCCTATGAGATTGAGCAAATTAAAAAAATGATTTCAAATTACAAATTCACTTTAAGGACAATGGATGGTGAAGTAAAAAAAAATTTAACTGAATCTGATAGATATAAATTCGACGCAAAAAACCCTAAAGCTGTAATGTATTCAGTTGACTCTAATTTTTTAATTAATCAAAAAATAATTCAACAAATTTTACTTAAAAATGAAATTTTTGATATAGGATTGAAGTATTTTGGGACAGAGCCTTTATTAGATCATGTTTCTTTATCTATTAGCACCAATTTTAAAAAAGAACCCGATAAAGAAGCAGCTCAACTATATCATTTTGATTTAGATAAACCTAAGTGGTTAAAATTCTTAACATATGTAAATGATGTGGGAATTGATAACGGCCCGCATTGTTTTATAAAAAAAACTCATAAAAATAATGCAATTCCATTTTCTTTAAGATCTAAAGGATATATTAGAATTGATGATCAAAATAATAATATAAAAAACATGATCAATAATGAAATTAAAATCACCGGAAAAGCTGGCACTTCAATAATCGAAGATACAAAAGGTCTGCACAAAGGTTTAGTGGTTAAAAGTGGATATAGAATATTGCTAAATATCCAGATTAATAGTTCGATGTTTGGATCTCCAAGTAAAAAAGTGAATTTTAATAACATCGATAAAGATTTATTAGAAAAATTTATAGAAAAAAAAGATTTTTTTTCACAATCTACAAATTTAATAAGTTTTTTAAATAAATAAATTTTAAAATTTTATAAAATGAAACATATTTATTGGAATAGTTTTTATAAAAAGTTTAATTTAAAAAAACCTTCTTTGTTTGCACGGTTTGTTCTTAAAAAAATAAAAAAAAATTCCTTATTATTAGAAGTTGGATGTGGCAATGGAAGAGACACATTTTTTTTTCTCAAAAATAAAATTAAATGTACTGCATATGACATTTCAAAAACTGCAATAAATAAAAATAGAAAATTATACAATAAAGTTTTTTACAACAAAAATATATGCAAAAAAAAAAATAAGGTAAATCAGAATCATTTTGATTATATTTATGCTAGATTTTTTTTACATGCTATCAATGAAAATGAACAAAAATATTTTTTTCTAAACTCATATAATATGTTAAAAAAAAATGGTCTTCTATGTTTAGAATTTAGGACAATAAATGACGACTTATTTAAAAAAGGAAAAAAAATTAGTCACAATGAGAGAATAACAGACCATTATAGAAGATTTATTGATCCGCCTGATTTACTGAAAGAATTAAAAATAAATTTTACTTTTAAAGTAATTTATTGCAAATCAAGTACTAGATTTGCAATATTCAATAAACAAAAACCTCATGTTTGTAGATTAATTTTAAAAAAAGCTTAATGAATTTTTTAATTACTTTTATTAATTTATTTAAAATTTTAAATAATAAAAAAATTATTTATTTATTTTACTCTGAGGGAAAAGTTTACCAAAATAATTTTTATGATTTTATTATTAAATTAAATAAAAAATCTAAAAGTAATATTTATTATATTAGTTCTGAACTAAAAGATAAAATTAATTTAGAAGGAGTAATAAATTTATATATAGGTAAGGGTTTGGCGAGATTATTTTTTTTCAATTATATAAAATGTAGTTTTTTTTTTATTACGTTAACTGATCTAGGAAATTATTATCTAAAAAAATCGAGCAAAGTTAATAAATATGTATACATTTTTCATTCACCCATAAGTCTTAATAGGTCATATACACCAAAAGCCTTTAACAATTATGATATTTTCTTTTCAATAGGTAAAAAACATAGTGAAGAGTTAGTAAAAATTTTTCAAAATAACAATTTAAAAGATAAAATAATTAAAAATATTGGGTACTTTTATTTTGATTTTTTAAGTAAAAAAATTGCATTAAATGAATTTAAAAAGGATACTATTTTGATAGCTCCATCTTGGAATTATAATTCTAAAAATTTTTTAAACACTGATTGCCTCGAATTAATTAAATGTCTTTTGAATAAAAATTTCAGAGTAATTTTTAGACCACACCCCGTGCATTACAGGAGAAATAAGATTACGTTACAAAAAATTTGTAGAGATTTTAAAGGAAATAAAAAATTTTTCTTTGACGATAATCCTTCAAATCTAGATTCTATTCAGAAATCAGAAATTTTAATTACTGACAATTCTGGTATTGCAATAGAATTTTGCTTAATACTAAAAAGGCCAATTTTTTATTTTGAAAGTAATCCAAAACTACATAACAAAAATTATTCTCAAATTAGCGATATAGCTATAGAAGATGTTATTAAAAATAAATTTGGAAAAATTATTGGAAATTCAGATTTAATAAAAATTAGGCAAGTAATAGATGTACATAGAAATTACTTTAATAGTGAATTAATTTTAAAATTAGATAATTTTGTTGATGATAATTATTATAATTATTCAAAATCAGTTGATAAATCAGTAGATTACATTATTAATTCATAATCATTATGTTAAATAAATCTATTTTTGTCATATATTTCTCTTTAATTAGCAGTGCACATGCATACATTGACCCGGGTTTTTTAAGTAGTATTGCAATGTACCTTTTTATGATTTTAAATTTTTTAGTTCTTATATTTTTTGTTTATCCCAAAGAATATATTAAAAAAATCTATAAAAAATTTTTCAAAAAAAAGTGACAGAAACATTTCAAAAAATAAATAATACAATTTTTTTATACACTTTATCTTTTATATTTTTAATAAGTTTTCATTTTATAATAAGAGATAGTTTATTTTTTCAAACAAAAATACAATACATTTTGTATTATGCTCTTTTTACGTCTTTTTTATTTTTATTTTTGTTTCTTTTTTATTTTAAAATTTTTGTCAAAAAACAATTTTTTTTTGAGGTTTATCTAAAACTTGCACTATTCATATTTATTATAAATTTCTTCCGTTCTATTTTTTTTTTTTTCGAAAATAAGATTGACTCGGCTTTAATAGAAGTAATAATTTTCATATTTTCCATTTTAATTACTATTTTTATTACATCTAAAATTCACTTAAAAAAAGCCTTAGTAAATAAAAGTTATTTCATTTTTAAAATATTTTCTTATTTATTAGTTTTTATTTTATTGCTCAATTTTTCTTATCAAAAATATATTGTGAACAGTTTTAAAGCAAAAGAAAACTTAAATCCTATAGTTTTAATAATAATTGATGGATTACCAAAAAATTTTATAAAAAATTACACTAATAAAAATAAAGATATCAACATAATAAATGATGAAATCAAAAACGAGTACATCGTTCAGAATTATCATAAGTATATCACTCCAAACACATGGACATGTGGTTTCTTTTCAAACTTATATGGACTTTCACCAAAAGATTCACTTAGAAGGGACCAGAAATTCAAAAAAGTATTGTCCAAAAAAACTTTTCCAAAAGAAAATTTTTTTCACAAATTGGATAATTTAAATATTACTTATACCTGGGCAGTAAGCCATAGTTGTGCTGTACCAGAGGGTTCTGCATCAGGCATATCAGATTATAATGGGTTTAAATCAATATTAAATTTTTCAAGATTGATGATTACCTACTTAGATAAAATTAATTTACCATTCCATTCAATTATAAACATGAATTCTTTCAGAGGAGACCCTACAGCAGTACATCTTAAGGGACAATCATTTATTAAAAAGGTTTTTGATATTTTTGCATACTCTGAAGATTACAATTTTCAGTCTCATATTTTTAATACATTAAAATCTTCAAAAAAAGATTTTTACATTATCCATTTAAATTATTCACAGTGGAAATACACTGAGTTAAAAGACTTTAAGAAACCGATAGATTCCCTATTAAAAGATGTTAATAAATTTTTCAAAAATATTAATGGTGATAAATATTTCAATAATTTTAATTTTATTATTACTTCTGATCATGGTTTTTCATTTGAAATTGATGATTTTGGCTATGGAGAGTCTCATCGATTAGAAGTTGTAGAAGTTCCATTTATTATTATAAAAAAGAAAGATCGTGAAGATTTAAAATTAAGTAGTTCCCCAAATATTTATCGTCCTTGTTCATTTATTGATTTTCAAAAATCTTTAATAACTTATTTCAAGAATAAAAAAGAACTTTTTTCAGTTAATTGTTCAAATGAAGCCAAGACTAGTTTTTCTTATCCAGATGACAAGAATAAGCAATGGATATTAACTGTATTTGAAAATCATAATATATATAGATATGATCTTTATAATAAATATTTTGGTGATACGAATGATTATGAATTAAAATATCAAAATAAAGAGAATTTATTAAAGTTTCTAGATATGTACAGTATTAAAAACAATTAACTTTAAAGAATTTAAAATTTTTGATCTTTTTTACAATCAAATCATCTTATCAATTATTTTGGTTTTAAAATAGAATAAAACTTTTTATTTAGTCACTGTAAATAATCTCTTTTTACTATTTAGTGGTGGTGTAGAGTTTAAATGTAATATTTGTAAAATTTTTTTATTAAAATTTTTCCTAACTTTTTTATTAAATAGTTCATTATATCTAAAATAGGGCTTAACCCACCACTGTGTATATACACTCCATATACCCCATCTCGAAAGCTTCGAAGGGACCCCAGACTTGTGCCAAATTGAACTATCAAATATTGCCATTGATCCTTTTTTCATTAAAATCATGTTAGATTTATATTCATTTTCCCTTTTTGGTTTATTATTTAATTTGTGCGAACCTTTTATGAAGTGAGTAGAGCCATTATTTTTATTAAAATCATCAAGAGCAATTATTGTGTGATATGAGCCACCATAACCAAATTTGATATTATCATAATTATATGACCAATCAGCATGCCATCCAGTGCCATCTTTTATTCTTTTTACCTCTTTATCTTGAAGATTTATGAAAGAAGATCCTCTTAACACATAAGGCTCTCCTAGCAATGTTTTTAAAATAATATCTAATTTTTTATTAATTAAATACTGAGTGAGTTTTGGTTTTTCTATAAAATAATTACTAATTCTAGTACTGCCATCGTTAAAAAATATTTCTTCACCCTGATCAAACCTTTTTTTTTCTAATTTTAAAGAATATTGCTTAAGTGTTTTGCATTCACTAGCTGTAATCATGTTTTTTAAAATAGTAATCCCATTTTTTTTTAAGTCAGCTATTGCTCTATCAACATTAGTATTGGACATATTCAATTAACTTATTAAATCTAATAAATCGGACACTTTTAAACATTTTACGACTTGCATAGGATCTATTTCTTTTTTAGTTTTATCTCTAAAAACAACCACAAATGTCATCATGGCAAGTGAATCCCAAGCTCTAAAATTATTTAATTCATCATTCATAGATATTTCTTCAATAGAAGTTTCTAGAATATATGCTAACTCGCTTACAAAATTATTTGTATCCATAAAAAAATAATATATACAATTTACTTTATGTCAATATAATACACAGTAGTGATAAAAAATAACTCTCCATACTACAGATCAAAAAAAATATTTAATTCTGAGACAAATAAACTAAAATTAAAGCATCCTGTTTTTGTAACAAGTTTATTTAATTTAAAAAATGAGGGAGACTATGTTTTGTTCCATTTTTATGGAGAAGAATATATTGCATCAAAGTCAAAAAAAAAAATTTCAATTTTTAGAAATAGGTGTTTACACAGATCTTTTCCTCTAAAAAAAAATAGAAATGGTAATGAAAAAATTATATGTCCATATCATGGTTGGTTTTATAATTATGAAGGAAAATTAATAGGTATTCCCAAAAAAAATTGTTTCAAAATTTTACCTAAAAATAAAAATTTAGATCAGCTAGTTCCAGAAATTTGTGGCAAATTTTTATTTGCATCATATAAAAAAGGAAATCTAAAAAAAAGCTTAGGAAAACTTTTTAAAGTTATAGAAAAGATTTCCAATAATATAAATAAATTAGAGTTTTCAGACGCAATTGAATGTAATGCAAATTGGAAGTTATGTGTAGAAAACACTTTAGATGAATACCATATCGTAAAAGTTCACCCAACAAATGCTGGCTATTATGGCTTTATGAAAAATTATAAATATTTTGAGGAAGGAAAAAATTCAATATTATTTTCTTCTGAAAACTTAAAAGATAATCTGGATTATAAAGAGTTTTGTAAAAATACTTTAGATGATAAAATTGATTACTCTGGTTATAAAATATTTAATCTTTTTCCAGGTACCTCTCTTGCAATTTATTTTGGTCTCCTATATTTTACAAATTTTAACATTGTATCAATTAATAAAACGATTAATACTATTGAAGTATTTTCGAATAAATCAAACAAAGTCTCTGATCTATACGTAAAAAAATTTGTAGATACTTTTTTTAAAAAATCTGTGTATGAAGATAAAGAGATCGTAGAACGTTATCAAGAAATGTTAGATAAAAATACTTCATATAAATTTAGTGAATATTTTTCAGTTTATGAGGAAAGAATAAAAAAATTCAGAAAGTATTTGATTTAAATAATGATTAAATATCTAGCAAATACTCTTGAATCCCTTGGTTTAAAAAAAAATGATGCTGTTTTTGTTCATGCTGATTTATCTGGTTTTAAATACCTAAACTTAGACTTTTGGTCACTTAATAATAGTGTTTTTAACACAATATTGGAAATAGTTGGAAATGAGGGAGCGATACTAGCTCCTACATTTACCTATAATAATTTCCACAAGAAAAAAATTTTTGATAATAAAAAAACATTCTCCGAAACAGGTATTATTTCTGAACTTGTAAGAACTAAAAAAGACTCTCTAAGATCAAATCATCCAATTTTCTCGATATCCTCCTATGGAAAAAAATCAGAATTATTTGTTAGAAACAATAGTTTAAACTCAACTGGTATAGGTACTCCTTTTGATAGATTGTTTCATTTTAATGCTAAAATTTTACACCTGAATATAGAATTAGTAACAAGATGTACTTTTTTGCATTATATTGAAGAAAAATGCAATGTTCCATATAGATATTCAAAATTTTTTGAATATCAAATTATAGATCACGATAATAGAAAACAAAATTTATTGTTTGAAAATTATGTAAGAAAAAGAGAAAATTTAAAATTTTCAAATTATTCAAAAAAATTACAGAATATGTTAATTTTAAATAAAATAACTAAAAAAAAACTTTTTAAAAAAAACTTAATAACAGTTACTGAGAGTCAAAAATTATTTAATTTTATCTCAAATAAAATGAAGAAAAATAAATTTATATTATATGAAAAAAGTTTTTAATTAATAATAAATAATATCGTTAATATTTGTATCGCTAAAATTTATTTGACAAGAAGACCAGGAAAGACCGACTCCAAATCCAACTAATAAACAATTAATATTTTTATTTTCTAAAGATTTTTTGTTATGACATATCGTGATTGGTATTGAAGCGGATGCTGTATTCCCAAAATTAGCAATTGAAACAAGAGATTTATCATTAAATTTTGTTTCTTTATTAATAATATCAATAATAGTTTTATTTGCCTGATGAAGTATTAAATAAGAAATATTACTGTGAAGTAAATTATATTGATTTTGTATATCTTTTATCATTTTAGGTACTTCTTTTATAGTAAAAGAAAAAACTTCCATTCCATTCATGTACAGTGTCTTTTTTTTTGTGGATAATATTTTTTCTTTTATAATTAAATTTTCATATCCATTACCATCATTTTTAATACTAAAAAAAGATTTTTTGTTATCATTTTTATTTTCTAATAGAGTTACAGAAACACCGTCACCAAAAAGACAATATGTGCCTCTATCATTTTCATCTAGATATTTTGATAAAGTATCTCCCACAATTAATAAAATTTTTTTAATATTTGGATTGTTAAGTAATAATGAGGATTGAAATAAGCCAATAGGATATGCTGAGCAACCGACGTTATAGTCTGCAACTATACAATCATTTTTGAGATTAAGTTCTTTATGAATTAAAAAACTTCCACCTGGTGATACAAAATCTGTTGTTTGGGTTATGAATATTAGTGCATCTATTTCTTGTGGATTTATTTCATCTTTTTTAAAAATATCTTTAGCTAAATCAATACTTAAACTAATAGAAGATTGATTTTGTTTTGCAAAATATCTTGTTTCAACTCCACTGTTTAAAAAAAGTTTCTTCTCAATATCTGATCCATATTTTTTAGTAATATCTTGCCTACCTAATATATTTGATGGAACTGCTGCTGAAATTGAAGATATAGTAAAATTTGAGGAAGAATAATACATTTAAAAAAGTATAGCTTAGAAAATAGAAAAAAACAATTTTTAATAAGATTAATATAATGTTAAATTTTAATTTTTCAATTTTAATAGTTAATATTATATTGCTTTGTATGTAGAAATAAATTATTTCAAATATCTAAACGTATTTTGAAAACCTTTAATAACTCGATGAAAAAAAATTTTGATGTAACAATCCTTTTAACAATTTTTAATAGACTAGATTATACAAATAAATGGTTAGATTATGCTGAACAAAGCAATGTTCCTTTTAAAATTTTTATCTCAGACGGTGGAAATATAAAGAGTATAAAAACAAAACTTAATTTAAAAAAAAGAAAATTGGATATTACATATAAGAAATTTAAATATTACAAAAATTATAATTATTTTTTTGAAAAGTATTATCAATCTGTAAAAAAAATTAAATCAAATTATATATTTATAGCTGAGGATGATGATTATATTTTTTCTAATTCAATTATCAAATCTGCAAAGTTTTTAGATGATAATAAAAAATTTTCATGTGCAAGTGGAATTAATTGCTTAGGAGATCTTATTAGAAATAATGGTAAAGTTTTATCTTTAAGCCTTAGAAATGAAAGTAAAGAAAAAACAAAATCTCTATTATCAAATATTCCAGAGCAAAGGCTCATAGAATATTATAGAAAGCAACAGGTTAGTGTTCATAATGCTCTACATAGAAAAGAGTCATTGTTGAAAACTTTTAAAATTTTAAACTCAAGAAATTTCTTAAATCTTTTTGTTACTGAATTAATTCTTTGTCTTTCAGTTATATATAACGGTAATGTAGCAAGAATGAATCATATAGATTATATTAAAATGGATAATACAAATCTAAGTTCTAGTGCTAATTTTGAGAAATTAAGACCATTTTCAATGATAAGTAAAACAAAAAATTTTAAAGAAGAAAATAATCTAATTTTAAAATCAATTAAGTTTTTTGACAAAAAAAATAAAAATATTTTTTTATCGTTACATGATAAACTCATAGAAAAAGATAGAGTTTTAAGAATAAAAGGAGAAATAAAAAAAAAAAATATTTTTATAAAATTAAGATGGGCTATAAAATATGTTTTTACAAAATTAAGAATTTATTATTTAATAAAATATTCTTACTTAAAGTTATTTAAAGCAGATTACTTTTATAAAAAAGTAATGGTTGTTGATAAAAGTTTAACAAAAATTATAAAAAAAGATCTTAAAAATTTTGTTAAAATTGTAGAGTTTAACCGCAAATATACATTTTGATTAAATAAATTAATTAATGAATAAGAAAATATATTTTAAAAATGTTTATGTTTACGATCTTTTAAAACATAAAGATAATAGAGGTTTTTTTGTTGAATTATTTAATTATAAAAAT
>Ga0115001_10000512_pt1 | contig 28624 bp, 31 predicted proteins | sample ArcticOcean_MG_C_12_FD_89869 | JGI IMG/M metagenome (GOLD analysis project Ga0115001, IMG submission 89869) | Marine microbial communities from western Arctic Ocean - ArcticOcean_MG_CB8_130 | ecosystem: Environmental > Aquatic > Marine > Oceanic | place: Arctic Ocean: Canada Basin | collected... | reverse complement strand
TGGCGAGCGCCTCACGGTCGATGGAGTCGACGCGACAATCGAGATCCGCGGTCGCGAAGTGACTTCGGCGGTCAGTGCGGTTGCCGCGAACAGTTCGGTCCGCACGGAACTTGTGCGTCGACAGCGTGAATGGGTTGCCGCACGCGGCGGTGCCGTCGTCGAGGGTCGCGACATCGGGTCAGTCGTATTTCCTGATGCGTCGCTCAAGCTGTACGTCACTGCCTCACCGCGAGTACGAGCTGAACGCCGAGTGGCCGACATCGGCGGTGATGTCAAAGAGGTCGAAGCATCAATCATTGAGCGTGACCGGAAAGACTCGACGCGCGACGACAGTCCGCTGACCGAGGCATCCGGGTCGATCGTCGTCGATACGAGCGGCTTCTCAATTAACGAAGTAGTCGAACACATCCTTGGAATGTTGCCTCATGACCAAGGTTGACACAGGCTTCGCTGGGCAGTCGTTTGGCAGCAGGGCTCTGTATCGGGTGATCAGGACCCTTGCGTGCGGTTTCACGCAGCTCTATACGCGGATGTCGATCGAGGGCCGTGAGCATCTCCCTGCCACAGGTGGGTACGTCATTGCACCAGTGCATCGCAGCTACGTCGACACGCCCATTTCGGCGTGTATCAGCCGTCGCCGGATCCGGTACATGGGTAAAGACTCGATGTGGAAGTTCGCCGGCGTCGGAAAGCTGATCTCGGCGCTCGGAGCTTTTCCGGTTTCTCGTGGCAGTGTCGACCGCGAGGCGCTCATGCGTTGTCTGGCGGTGCTCGATGCGGGCGAGCCGCTGGTGCTGTTCCCGGAAGGGGAGCGTAAGGACGGGCCGGCGGTCCAGCCGTTGTTCGATGGTGCTGCTTACCTGGCTTCGAAGTCAGGCGTCCCGATCATTCCTGTCGGGATCGCTGGTTCGGACCGTGTGATGCCGCGTGGCGCGAAGTTCGTCTTTCCGCGGAAAGTGAAGATCGTGATTGGCGCCCCCCTTCGGGTCGAAGTCGCCGAGAACGGCCGCGCCTCACGCAATTCCATTAAAGCCACGACCGCACAACTCCACGTAGAGATCCAACGGCTATATGACGAGGCCCAGTCCAAGATCAGCTGAGACCGCTGACACTCAGTCGAAGAAGATCGTCAGTGCGTGAGCGAGATGGGCGGGATCATCGGCGCCGCAAAGCTCGCGAGCTGAATGCATCGACAGTTGCGGTACACCGATGTCTGCCGTGGCAATACCCAGGCGGGTCGAGGTGATCGGCCCGATAGTCGAGCCACACGGCATGTTGTTCCGCGAGACGAACACCTGCCACGGCACGCCGGCCGCTTCACAGGCCCGCTGGAACACCGCAGCGGTTTCAGCGGAGGTCGCATAGCGCTGATTTGAGTTGACTTTGAGGGCGGGACCGGCGTTAATGATCGGGTGGTGCTCGGGCTCGTGGCGCTCCGGATAGTTCGGATGAATCCCGTGCGCGTTGTCGGCTGATAGGCACATCGACCCGGCCGTTGTCCGGTGAAAGTCGTCGGAGGACCCGCCCCGGGATGCGACCAGTCGAGTGAGCACCGCTTCGAGCAGTGGACCGGCCGCGCCGGTCGTACTCGATGAACCGACCTCTTCATGGTCGTTGAGCACGATGACGGCGATGTGGTCTGACGGCGCTGCGGCCGTGATTGCCGAGGTGGCTGCCCAGCAGGACAGCAGGTTGTCGAGACGTCCCGACGCGAGCATCGATTGGTCTGCACCGATCACGGCGGCACCCTGGACGTCGTACAGACAGAGTTCCCACCATGCCGGGGCGTCGTCGAGGCCGGCCTGCTCGCCGATCCAGCGCGCGAAGTCGCCCGGTGCGCTGACACCCACGCCCCAAACCGGGGTGAGGTGCTGCTGTCGGTCGAGGACCAATCCCGTGTCGTTGACGCCTCGGTCGAGGTGCACTGCAAGTTGCGGCACTCGGGCAATCGGGTCGCCGACGTCGACGAGCGTGGTCGAGCCATCGGTGGCGACCAGCAGACCAGCGACACCGAGGTCGCGGTCGAGCCACGTGTTGTTGAGTATTCCGCCGTACACCTCGACACCGAGCTGCTTCCATCCCACGCGGTTTGTGTCGGGTCGCGGCTTGACTCGAAGGCACGGTGAATCAGTGTGCGCGCCGGCGATGCGGAACGGCATGGTCGCAACAGCACCATCGGGAATCACCCAGGCGACGATCGCTCCGCCACGGACGACGTAGCCACGCTGTGGGACATCGACCCAGGCTGCAGTCTCATCGACTTGGTCGAAACCAGTGAGACGAGCGACAGTTGATGCAACCGCGTGCCGTGGCGAGGGCGATGCATCAAGGTAGGCAATGAGGTCAGCGATGTCATTCGTTGCTGGTGTGGATGCTGCGGCGGTTGCTGGCATGGTTAGCCCTTCTGGAACAGCCCCATGGGCAGCCCGCTGTTTCGGAGGTGGCTCGTTTCGTTGATCGTAATGACTGATCGGTCGCCATTGGACGACGCGGCAACTCGATTGATCGAGGTGTAGTTCGGGTAAAAGAACCCCCGTCCAAACTCGTCGCTCATCTTCATGATCGTGGTCAAGTACGCGTTGATCACCCCGCCGTGGCAGACAACGGCGACGCGGTGCCCGCGGTGGTCTTCGATGATTGCTTCGATGGTGTCGACGGTTCGCTGATGAAATTCTTGCGGTGACTCGTCGGCATCCCATTCGCCGCTGAGCATCTTGGCCCAGCGCGGGTCGCCGGATGCCTTCAGCTCCTCGACCGGGATGTACTCAGAACTATGCCGGTCGAACTCGGCCAGGCCGTCGCGGAACCGCAACTCCAGGGCTCGCTGAGCCACGACTGGCTCAGCTGTCTGGCGTGCTCGGTTCATCGGGCTCGCATACACGGCATCGAGATGCTCCGATGCGAGATACTGTGTGAGCAGCGCTGCTTGCGCGACGCCGTCATCAGACAGTTCCGGGTCGGCAGCGCCGCGCTCCAGTTCCTTCCGAATCGGTAGGGCATGACGGACCAACAACAGTTCCACGAAAGACAGACAAGCAGATATGACTCGCAGAACAAAGATCGTGGCCACCATCGGCCCAGCCAGCGACACGCTTGTGGCGCTGCAAGACCTGATGCGTGCCGGTGTCGACGTCGTTCGCTTGAACTTGAGCCACGGGACGATTGACGAACATCTGGCGCGGCTTGCAACCGTGCGCGCAGCCGCCGAAGCGGTTGGTAAAGAAGTCGCAGTGTTGGCCGACCTGCCCGGCCCGAAGGTTCGCTCCGGACGATTCCCCGAAGGCGGCTCAATGCTGGTCGTCGGCAAGGAAATTCAGCTCCGAGCCGGCGACAAGCCGAGTGACGAGAACTGCATCTACGTCCAGTACGAGACGCTTCTTGAAGATCTGATCATTGGCGGCCACGTCATGCTTGGCGACGGAGCGATTTCGATGTCCGTGCAGTCCGTCGGTGACGAGTTCGCTCTCGCTCGCATCGAAACCGGTGGGCTGGTAAATGGCCAGCCCGGCGTTCATCTGCCGTCGGAGAAGCTTCGCCTGACCACGCCGACCGAAGAAGATCTCGTGCTCGCCGAGGAGATGGCAAGCGCTGGCGTCGAGTTCATGGCGGTCTCCTTCGTGCGCCAAGCCGTCGACGTGCAGCGTGTTCGCGACGTTGTTGGTACCCGCGCCAGGCTCGTCGCGAAGATCGAGACGAGCACGTCGATTGCCAACCTGACCGAGATTGTTGCAGCGTCGGATGCAGTCATGGTCGCTCGTGGCGATCTCGGCATCGACTGCCCGATTGAGGACGTCCCGCATTTGCAGAAGAAAATCATCCGGCACTGCGTCGAAGTCGGCGTGCCGGTGATCACCGCAACCCAAATGCTTGAATCGATGATCACGTCGTCGGCGCCAACACGCGCCGAAGTGAGCGACGTGGCCAACGCCGTGTTCGACGGCACTGATGCCGTGATGCTGTCGGGGGAAACCGCCATCGGCCGCGACCCAGTTGCCGTTGTCGCAACAATGGCCAAGATTGCCGAACGCGCCGAATCCGAAGCCAGCTATCGACAGTGGGCCAATCGTTTGGGGCGAGTGCAACTCGATGGCCGCTCCGAACCAATGGAACACGGCGACCGAGTCACCGCGGCGCTCACGCACGCAGCATCACAGGCAGCGCGCGATTCAGGAGCGACGGCGATTCTCTGCTGCACGCAGAGCGGCCGCACGGCCCGGGCGATGGCCCGGTTCCGCCCCGATGCAGCAATGGTTGCGCTGTCACCCGATGCAGCAATGGTTCGCAGTCTCGCGATGACGTGGGGTGTGACCCCAATGCAGGTCGGCACGTACGAGTCAACCGACGAAATGGTGTGGTTCGCTGTGGAAACTGCGTTACGCGCAGGGATCATTCACCACGGCGAGACTGTGCTGGTGTTGGCCGGTTCGCCGAACAAGAATCAGCAACTTCCCGTCGGCGACGCAAAGCGCTCCTGGGTGGGCCGTGCGGCGTCCGACGTCATGCGCATTGTCCATGTCGACTGATCTCTGGGCTGAAACCTCCGGTGATCCGGCGCTGCCGCTGGCGGTGTTGGTCCACGGAACGATGGACCGTTCTGCCGGGATGCTACGGCTGAGCCGTCGCCTCGACGAACGGTTCCACGTGTTGCGCTACGACCGGCGCGGGTACGGCCGATCACGCGACGTCGGCGGGAAGAACACCGTCGAGCAGCATGTGACCGACCTCGCTGGTGTCTTACAAATGCATACACCTGGACGCGTCGTCGACCTTGCGTTTGGCCACAGCTTCGGGGGCAACGTTGTACTCGCCACAGCCGAACGCCACCCCGAGTTGATTCGCCAAGCTGCTATCTATGAAACGCCACTGTCATGGCTCGATTGGTGGCCAGGCGGAACAGCGGGTGGCGCGGCGGCTGGCGCGACCGACCCGGGCGAAGCTGCCGAGACTTTCATGCGCCGGTTGATCGGCGACCAGCGCTGGGAGCAGCTCCCGTCCGGCACGCGAGCCGATCGACGAGCCGAGGGCGCTGCAATGGTCGAAGAAATCAACGACCTCCGGCGTTGTGCACCGTGGGCTGTGGAGGCGGTATCAATTCCCTTGCTCGCAATGGGCGGCGAACTCGGCCGGCCCCACCACCAGCGTGGCATGCAGTGGCTCAGCGAGCAGATCCCATCGGCGGACTACGTCCGCCTCGACGGTGCCGGCCACGGAGCACCCAACACCCACCCGGCCGAGTTGGCGATGCTGGTCACCAATTTCTGCGCCTCATGGCTTTGCGATAAAGACGAGGAAGTGCCGGTCAAGAGATCCAGGCGGTCGCCGAAATAGCCGTATGCGTATCGACATGGGCGTATCGATGTGGGCGTATCGATATCGGCGTATCGCGGTTGATCTGGACCGGCATCTCTCTCTCTCTCTCTCTCCCTCTCTCCCTCTCCCTCTCTCCCTTCGAAATCGCCGACAAAGACACTCGGGATGGGATCCTGCGACTCTTGCGAAGCGGTCGAGACCTGGCAAGGTTCGACCCAGCGGCTCCGGCATGTGAATGGCTCTTACGTGGTCCGTGAGACAACTGCCACGATCGTCCAGACCGGCGTGCAAGAGGTGGCTCGCGACGTTATCGATTGGGTCCAAACGCTACGCGCCACGGCGGCCCTGGCCCTGCGGGATTCGATGACCGGTCTGTCCAACAGGCGGGGTTCGATCAGATGTTCAGCCAAGCGCTGAGACAAGCCGCTGCCCGGCTGAGCAGCGCCGATCAGAACCGGCGGCTGAGGACAAAACAGGTTGCCGCAGCGACGGCCGCCGCGGCCGACAGTGCAGCGGGGCCCGAGATGCCGTGGATGCCGTAGAGCCAGCCACTGAGAATTGTTCCGCTACCACGGGCCAGTGTGCCGACGGCGTTGCCGACAGCGAGTGTCGAACCGCGTGCCTCGGGCATTGCTTCGCTGACGAGCGACAGTGACGTGACGAACCCATACTCGAAGCCAATCAGCAGCATGAGGATCCCAATCACACCAATGGCCAGGCGACCATCGGCACTCAGCATCACGAGCAGACCGCAGGTCAACACGACGAGGCCACCAAGTGCCGAGCGCATCTTGCCGATTCGATCGGCAAGCGCCGCCGACCCACCACTGGCAATGAGTTCGAAGGCGCCAAAGCCCATAACAATGAGGCCCAACCCGCCGGTTGACACCCCGAACTCATCGTTGAGCCACGAGCCAGAGATGACAAACACCGACAGGCCTGCCATTGCCATCGTCGCTGACCCGATCACGACGAGCCAGGCCCGCAGTGTCAAGCGCGTGGCACCGGTGGCAGCTGACTCGGCCGGTTTCGTTGTGGGACCCGCAACGGGCAGCGTCAAGGCAACGACGAACGCTGCAATTGTGGAGCCGACGGCCATAAAAACGAACGGTGCTCGCCAGCCCCAGAGGTTGATAAGTACGGCCACGATTGGCCCACCGATCAAAAGTGCGAATGCCCAAGACGTCTCGAAAATGCCGATCGATCTGGCTCGCCGGCTGTAGTGGACGCGATGGCTGATCCAAGCATGACCGCCAACGGTGAAGTTGGCGACACCAAGGATCAACAGGGTGAATGCGATCGCGAAGGTCCAGATCGAACCACCGAGGGCGATCACCGACGACAGTGCGATGGCTGACAGCCCGCCAATCATGACGAGTCGTTCACGGCCGTGGTCGAGTTGCTTGCCAATGACCATCGTCGACAGGCCTGCGGCTTCGCCGAGGCCAAGCACCGTGGTCAACTGTGTCGTCGAGACGCCGAATGCGCGCTCAAGCGTCGGGAGGAACGGGGGAATCCAGCGCAACGCAGTGTTTGCCATTGCCTTAGCGCCGGTGAGGCGGGCCAGGGTGGACCGGTCGAGTTTGCCGACGTCAGCCCGCTCGGTTGTTGGGACGCTCACGCAGCGCCGCCGTCAAGGCGCGGGTCTTTGACCGTGATTGTCGCTCCGAAGAACGAACAATCGGTATCGGTTACCGTGACGTCCGTGCCGATGCGTTCAAAGTTGCCCTGCACCTTGTCGGCGCAATCTTGCAGCGACGTGCGCTGGGTAAATACAGCAAATGCCAACAACCCGAGCACGAAGACCGTCGCGAACTTCTGCACGATTGTCTTCATGATCCAGGCGGCGAGAAATGCCGCGACAACGAAAATGACCACGACCGAAACGGCGAGTTGCTTGGCAGTTTCTAAGGTCAAAGCGAGCACTCGCCAAGCCTAGGTCTTGCTGTCGAGGTGTAGGCCTGACCGATACGCTCGTACGCAATGAGCGATATGCCGATCAATCTTTCTTCAGGCCTTCCGACAACCGTGCTGCCCGCAGCCGATCCGGCCGACTCAGCGGGGCTCGCCGCAGCGCTCGAGCTGTCCGGCGACGAGCGGCGCTCTGCAGTTGCCGCTGTGGTCTCGGCGTCGCCACGTTTTCTCGCGGGTTGGGCCGAGCTGGGCGACATGGGCCGCGACACCATCGAACGTTATGCCGCCTATCGCGTCGGCTACCACCGCGGGCTCGACACACTGCGGGCCAACGGCTGGCGGGGGAGTGGCTACGTGCGCTGGGCTGCGCCGACTAACCACGGGTTCTTGCGGGCGCTCGTTGGCCTGGGCGCCATGGCGGCCGAGATTGGCGAGCAGGATGAAGCAGAGCGGATCCACACCTTTCTATTGCAGCTCGATCCGACCGGCGTCCCCACAGCCTGATCAATGCATGTCGCCGGAGCAGTCTTGGCCGGCGGTCAGAGCCGTCGTATGGGGCGGACAAAGGCGTTAATCGACGTCGGCGGGCAACCAATGGCAACCCACGTTGCCAACGCATTGTCAGTGGCGGGTTGTCATGACGTCGTACTCGTTGGTGGGAACCCCACTGAGCTTGGAGTACTGGAGCTTGTGGTGATTGCTGACCAGTATCCCGGCGAGGGCCCGGTCGGAGGGGTACTCACGGCACTCCGTCATCATGGTCAGCATGGCGCGGCCACCCATGTTGTGATCGCCGCGTGTGATTTACCAGGGCTGAGCGCCAGCGCTGTGGAACGTATGCTCGGCGCAGTGACGGCGGCGACGGATGTCGTGGTTGCCATGACCGGCCGGCTCGAACCGGCCTTCGCTGTCTGGAATGTGCAGACGATCGCCCCGATCGAAGCGGCCTTCAAGACCGGAATCCGAGCATTGCACGAGATCCTTGCATCGTTCGACGTCGTGACCGTCGCGATCGACGCCAGCGAGATGCGCAACATCAACCGTCCGGAGGATCTCCTGCGGGCATCGTTACGCGACGGCGAGGGCGGCCAGTAGGGTCGCTGCGTGGCAATTTCGGAAATATCGGTAGAACAACTGCACATCCTGCTCCTTGCGGATGAGTCGACTCGGGTTGTCGACGTGCGCGAAGACGACGAGTGGGCGAACAGCCACATTCGTCAGGCGACGCACGTTGCTCTCGCCACGGTGCCCGAGTGCCTCGATGCATTCGGCCCAGATAGTGCCGAGCACCCCACCTATGTGATGTGCAAGGTCGGCGGTCGGAGCTTTCGTGCATGCGAATACGCTGAGGCGCACGGGAAAAACGTCGTCAACGTCGCTGGCGGCATGATGGCCTGGTGGGCTGCGGGTCTCGAAACAGTAGAGGGAGCCTGACATGGCCCGATCAGGAGTCCGTCCGGAACGCAAGAAGCAGCCCGGTGGTGGAAATGCCCCCGCCGAGATCGACTACCAGTACGTCGAAGAGCAGGCCGACCTCGATGCGATCATCGACGTGTTAGTTGGCGTTGATCGGTATGCACTCGATACCGAGTTTCACCGCGAGCGAACCTATTTCCCCAAGCTGGCGCTCATCCAGATCGCCTGGCACGAGACCGAAGACGACGGCACAAAGACGCAGCGCCTCGCACTGATCGACCCGCTTGTCGTCGACGTGAGGGTTTTCGGCCGAGTCTTCGACACCGAAGCACTGTGTGTGATCCACGCGGCCCAGCAAGATCTCGATGTCATGATGCACTCCATTGGTTCCGTGCCGAGACGGATGTTTGACACACAACTTGCGGCCGGCTTTGTCGGGTACGGCACACCTTCGCTGGTTGCGTTGTTGCAGGGAGAAATCAACGTCACCCCGGCAAAGGGCGATCGCCTGACCGACTGGCTTCGCCGACCATTGACCGAGAACCAGTGCCAGTACGCCGCCGTCGACGTTGAGTACCTCCTCGAAGTCCACCAACTCCTCGTGGCCAAGCTCGCTGAAGCAGGCCGTCTCGAATGGTCAGCCGATGCTTGTGAAGAACTACGCACCCGGCCGGTGAGCGGCGCCAACCCCGAAAACGCGTGGCTTCGCCTCAAAGACGCACGCTCGCTCCGTCCGAGTTCTCGAGCCGTTGCGCAAGCAATCGCAGCGTGGCGAGAACGGCGCGCAATGCGTGTCGACATCCCGGTGCGCCAGGTGCTGCCCGATCTTGCAATTCTCGGTATCTCACAGCGGGGCCCGTCTTCGCTCAAAGAACTGAGCCAGGCCCGGGGCGTCGACGAACGTCATTCGCGTGGCGGTATTGCCGAAGAGATCCTCGAAGCAGTCAAGGTAGGCAAAGAGAACGACGCGCCCGAGGCACCGAAATCACCCGACGACCTTGATCGCAACCTGCGTCCGGCGGTGACACTCGTATCGGCGTGGGTCAGTCAGCTTGCCCACGACGAAAAGATTGACACTGTGCTCCTCGGTACCCGGGGAGACATTGTGGCGTTCCTGCGCGGCGACGACGATGCCCGCCTTGCAAGTGGTTGGCGTGCGGCGATGCTCGGTGACGGCATCCGCGACCTCGTCGACGGCCGGGCAGGCCTGACTTTCGACGGCGAAGGTCGTCTGAAGTTGATCAGCGTCGGTTGATCGTGGTGCGCAGTCGCGACCACAACCGATCGAACACTTCGATCGGGTCGGTTGCCCTGCTGCCGTAGGAATGGATTGGCCGGCGCTCGCCCACGGCCTGATTGAAGACCACCCGCTGCGGGACCGCTGGCTTCCACACCGCACCTGCGCCAACAATCCGGGTCAGTTCCGCTATTCGACGGGCGGCTTCTGACGACACGGCCGGAACACGGTTGAGGATCACGCCGGACAGTTCAAGGTGTGGGTTGTGGTCGTCCCATACAGTGTCAACGGCGTCGGCGACACCGCCGACGCCGCGCAGGCCCAGCGCCGATGGCTCGACCACAACGAGTGCATGACGCGCCGCAGCAAGTGCATTGGTCGTGAGGTTGCCCAGTGACGGCGGGCAATCGATCAGTACGGCGTCGTAACGGTCGATGATGTCGGCGCCCAGGGCTCTGGCGAGGCGGCGGGCATGTTTTGCGTTGAGCAAACCACTCTCGAGGTCCTGCAGGCTGGTTCCGGCGGGAACGACGTCAACGAACTCTGACCACGCAGACTGATGGATTGCCCGGCTGATCGGCGTCTTGTCGAGGACATCGCTCGTCGTCACGTCAGCCGTGTCAGGATCGACCCCGAGGACCCAGGAACTTGATCCCTGCGGATCGAGGTCGACCACGAGGACGCGGCGCCGCGCGGCACTGGCGGCCGAGGCAAGGCCGAGTGTGACAGTTGTCTTTCCGACGCCTCCCTTTTGATTCAACACGGCAACTGTGCGCATCATTAATAGATTAGAGGCTCAACCTAGGTCGAGCTCGGCTCGTACCCGGATTAACTACCGTAAACCCTGGACCGACCGGTATCATCAGGGACAATGTCAACTTTCTAGTGTGGGAGCCCTCTCGTGAAGAAGGGTCGTCATCGCCGTTTCGAAGAGGCGAGAAAACTGAAGCAGTCCGGCCCGGGAGCCTTTGATCTCGGGTTTGGAGAGCGCGCCCCGTCGCCGTCTACTGACGATGCTGACTCGGGCGACGATGAGTACGCCGAATTGGCAGCCAAATATGGCGTCGAGTTCGACGAAGAAGACGACGACCAGGACGAGTAGAGCCGTCTGGCGGCTCAGCGCCTCACGACAGGGTGCTCAAGAGGCACCCACAGGGAGCGTTCCATCAATTCGACCATTTGGTCATAAATTGTCGCGCCCACCAGCTCGACTATCTCGTCGCGAGCGCTCAGATACAGAGGCTGCTCTGCGACGAATGCTTCGGGCTCCTCGGTGCACCACCAACCGAAATCCTCGCCACCTTCGCCCCAGTCGCGCCGTTTCCATTCGCGCAGGCGCGAGGTGATGTGGCCTGATTCGTCTTCGGAATGTTCAAGCCGAAGCGGCACCTGCCAGCAGACTTGCGGCTTCCAGTCCATCATCCGTTCGTTGTTGTCCTCGGCAGCAATGTGCAACGCGCAGCCGATCCCGCCTTCGAAGCCTGGCCGGTTGAGGAAGATGCAGGCCTTCGTGCCGTCGTGTTCGACGAGCCTCGTCATCGTCGTCGTGTTGCCCTCGCTGTCGGGGTCGCCGTCACGCAGGTAGCCCTTCTTCAGGGCCTTGGCGTGGAACTGCATGTGTTTTGGCTCGACACGAGGAAAGTAAGCCTCGACGTTCTTGACGTCGGCTTCGTCGACAAAGTGTGCTCCGAATGAGCAACAACCCTGCTGGAGTTCGGGGGCGGGTTCGTCGAGAATGCCCTTGCAGCCGCACCCGAAGATGCACATGTAATTCGATCGGAGGTACGTGGCGTCAAACACCCAGGTGCGGTGCTCGTCGGCGTCGTCGAAACTGATCCATTCATGGACGTCAATGGGCACCCAGCGAATGTACCGGCGTCGGTAGGCTGATGGGCGATATGACGACCCCTGCAGCCAACGCGATGACCGCTGACCAACTCCGTAATTCATTCCGCGACTATTTCGCGGCAAAGGACCACACGGTCGTCCAGTCAGCAAGCCTCATCCCACACGATCCGACCGTGTTGTTCAACGTGGCTGGCATGGTGCCGTTCAAGGACTACTTCGTCGGCAACGAAAAGCCCCCCTTCCAGCGCGCCGTCAGCTCGCAGAAGTGTGCACGCGCCGGCGGAAAGCACAACGACCTGGATGAAGTGGGTCGCACCAAGCGTCACCTCGTGTTCTTCGAGATGATGGGCAACTTCAGCTTCGGTGACTACTTCAAGACTGACGCAATTCCTTATGCGTGGGACCTGATGACGTCGTCACGCGAGAGTGGCGGCTGGGGTTTTGACGGCGACAAGCTGTGGATCACGGTCCACGAGTCGGACGACGAAGCTGAGCAGATCTGGCATGAGCAGGTCGGTGTTCCAATGGAGCGCATCCAGCGGCTCGGCGACAAGGACAACTATTGGCAGATGGGCGATGTTGGCCCATGCGGACCGTGTAGCGAGATTCACATCGACCGAGGCGCTGAGTTCGGCCCCGATGGTGGCCCGCTTGGTGATCCATCCGGCGACCGGTTCATGGAGATCTGGAACCTGGTCTTCATGCAGTTCAACCAAGATGCGAATGGCATCCGCACACCACTGCCGACACCGTCGATCGATACGGGCGCAGGGCTCGAGCGCATCTTGGCGCTGATGCAGGGTGTCGACTCCGTCTGGGAAACCGACTTGATGCAACCTCTCATCGACGAAGCGTGCTCAATCACCGGACACAGCTACAAGGTGGGCGACTACGACGACCGTGCGAGCTTCGCGATGCGCGTCCTCGCCGAGCACGCCCGCTCGGCAACGATGCTCGTCAATGACGGCGTCTTCCCCTCTAACGAGGCCCGCGGCTACGTGCTGCGCCGAATCATCCGTCGCGCCGTGCGGTTTGCCTACCTGCTCGGCACTGACAAGCTCGTCATGCCGAGCCTCGTCGCCGTTGCCGGCCAGGTCATGGGCGGCGCCTACCCCGACGTCACTAAAAACATGAGCTTCATCACCGACGTGATTGGTAAGGAAGAAGAGCGCTTCCGGCACACCCTCAAGAACGGCTTGGCCATTCTCGACGGCGAACTGAACGACGACGCCGAAAAGCTCTCGGGCGCCACAGCATTCCTGCTTCACGACACGTACGGCTTTCCGCTTGAACTCACGCAGGAGATCGCCAGTGAGCGTGAAATTGCCGTTGATCTCGACGAGTTCAACGCGTCGATGACCGAGCAGCGCGAGCGGGCCAAGGCAGCGCGCAAGGGTGGCGCCGATGTCGAGGCCATGGACGCGTATCGCGAGGTGCTCGAGCAATTCGGTACGACGGACTTCGTGGGCTACACCGACGACTTCGCCGACAGCCGGGTGCTTGCAATCCTCGATGGCCCTGACGATGACAACGGCAACCCGACGGTCGAAATCTTCCTCGATACATCGCCGTTCTATGCAGAGTCGGGCGGCCAAGTTGGTGACACAGGCTCAATCACCACCGACACCGGTACCGCCACGATTCTCGACTGCACGTTCGCGCTGCCGAACCTGCGTCGTCACAGCGCCCGGATTGCTGAAGGCACCGTCATTGCCGGACAGGCCTGCACCGCCTCGATCGACGTGCTCCGCCGCGATGCGATCCGCCGCAACCACACCGCCACGCACCTCCTGCACTATGCGTTGCGCCACGTCCTCGGTGAGCACGTCAAACAGGCTGGTTCGATGGTCGGTCCCGATCGTCTCCGGTTCGACTTCTCGCACTACGACGCGGTCACTTCTCAACAGATCAAGCAAATCGAAGACATCGCCAACCACGAAACACTCGGCAACATGCCCACTCGAATCTTCGAAACTACGAAAGACGAAGGTGAAGCGCTCGGTGCCATTGCGTTCTTTGGTGACAAGTACGGCGACATAGTCCGTGTGCTCGAAGCCGGCTCAACCATCGAGTTGTGTGGCGGTACCCATGTCCGGGCCACTGGTGATATCGGCACGGTGAAGGTCGTGAGCGAGTCGTCGATTGGCTCCAATCTGCGCCGGATCGAGGCGATCACTGGCGACGCCAGTGTTGCGCTATTGCAGCGCGACGAAGCAATGATCGCCGATGCCGCACAGCTCCTCGGCACCCAGTCCGACGACCTCATTGGTGGCGTCCAGCGCAAGATCGACGAAGTCAAAGACCTCCAGGACCAGATCAAAACGCTCCGGTCGCAGCTGGCTGCAGGTCGGGCCGAAGAGCTGTCCGAGATTGCTGTCGAAGGCGTGGTCGTCACCCAGGTCGACGGCCTCGCACCCGGCGACATGCGCGAACTCGCCGTAGCCGTGCGCCAGCGCGAGGGCATTAAAGTCGTCGTGCTGATTGGTGAGACCGACACCGGCGGTGTGGCACTCGTTGCGGCCGTGCAGCCCGGCAACACCAAGCCGGCTTCGCTCTTGATCAAAGATGCAGCCAAAGCAGTTGGCGGCGGAGGCGGTGGCAAGGGCGACATCGCAACGGCTGGCGGCAAAGACCCGTCAGGCATTCCCACCGCACTCGGCATCGCGGCTGAGGCCGTGGGTCAGGTGCTGTGACTCGAATCCCCGGCGTTCGGGCGCTTGGCGTCGACTTGGGATCCAAGCGCGTTGGTATTGCCGTGAGCGACACCTCCGGCACGATTGCTTCAGCGTTGACCACAGTGCACCGCTCGAAATCGCGACGCCATGACCATGCCGAAATTAAGAAGCTGGTCAGGGACGAAGAGTGCGAGCTCGTCGTCGTCGGCTTGCCGCTCTCGCTCGATGGCAGTATCGGACCAGCAGCCAAGGCTGCCACCAAGGAGGCGGAGCAGTTGGCTACCGTGGTTGGGGTGCCCGTGGAGATGTATGACGAGCGATTCACTACGGTGACTGCTGAAGCAGCGATGCGCGAGGCAGGCCTCAGTGGACAGCGGCAGCGGCTGATTGTCGACAAGATGGCCGCTGCCGTGATGTTGCAGGCCTGGCTCGATCATCGGCGCAACACCTGGGGAGCGTCGTGACTCAGCTCGATCCGCTACTTCCTGAGGCGCACGTCAACGTCGATGACCGCCCAGCCATGGATTGGCCGGCCGACCCGTGGGACCCCACCGAACAAACCGGCTCGGTCGAGCGTCTGCGCCGCCAGACCAGACCAATCAAGTGGTTCGTCTACACGTCAATGGTCCTCGTGACGGCCGTGGTTCTGATTGCCGGCGCGGTTGGCTGGTGGTACCTCGGCAAGATCAACCCGCAAGGCGATCCCAGCGCGCTGCAGAGCTTCACGGTCCCCGAAGCCGCCGACTTCGATGACGTGACCGAGCTACTGTTTGAAGAGGGCTACATCTCTGACGTGGGCGTGTGGAAGCGTTACGTCGGCGAGGAGCAGGTCGACATCGTCAATGGCTTTTATCAACTCCGCCTCAACGACCACATGGGCAACGTGCTCGCACGGTTGCGCATCCCGCCGGCCCAGACCAGTACCAGCGTGACCTTTCCCGAGGGTTTCACGATCGAGCGCATGGCACGCCGTGTCGACGCCGTGATCGAGCGGATGGACGAAGCCGAGTTCATCGCTGCGGCAGAGAATCCGTCGGTTTTCGCCAGGTGGCTGCCACCGGGCACGAACACGCTCGAAGGGCTGCTTTTCCCCGACACGTACTCCGTGTCGAATGCCGACACCGAGCCGCAGCTCCTTGACCGGATGATCGCTCTCATGGAACGCGTTGGCGAACAGGAAGACCTCGAAGCCAAAGCTCGCCAGCTGGGCTACACCCCGTACGAGGTGTTGATCGTGGCATCGCTGATCGAACGTGAGGCTGCTGTTGCTGTCGACCGGGCGAAGATCTCGCGAGTCATCCTCAACCGCACGTTCGTCGGCATGAATCTCGAAATTGATGCGTCGGTTTACTACGGACGCAACCGCAGCGGCATCGATCCTGACCTTCCATTTTCTGCGCTCCGCCAGATCGACACGCCGTGGAACACGTACCTCCGAAATGGTCTGCCGGCGACGCCAATTGCCAATCCTGGACGCGCCTCGATCAGGGCAGCACTGAACCCGGCACCCAACCCGGCACCGGGTGACCCGATCTGTGTCGACCTGCCAAACCCATCAGAGTGCTTCTACTTCTTCTACGTGCTCGCAAATGAAGACGGTGGACATGCATTCGCGGCCACGTTTGAGCAGCACGAAGCCAACATCCGCGAATTCGCGGGGATCGAGTTCGGTGGGGGATGAGCACACGACGGATCGCGGCGGTCATTGGATCACCAGTGACGCACAGCCTCTCGCCAGCCATCCACCAGGCTGCCTTCGATGCAGCAGGTGTCAGCTGGACCTATACGGCCTTTGATATCACCGATGCCGCAGCGGCACTTTCGGCAATGCGCCTCCTCGGGCTCGCTGGCCTGTCAGTTACGATGCCGCTTAAGGAAGATGTCGCGCGGGCCGTCGATCGTCTCGATCCGGCAGCGCGAGTACTGAATTCGGTCAACACCGTCAGCTGGGATGGCGGCGAACTCGTTGGATCCAGCACCGACGGCGCCGGATTCGTGGCCTCATTGGCAGCAGCCGGAGTCGCGGTCGATGGAGCTCAGATTTCGGTAATCGGGGCTGGGGGCGCGGCACGATCCGTGATCGATGCGCTGGGCCGAGCTGGCGCAGCCGACATCACCGTGTTGAACCGGACCCGTGACCGTGCCGAATATGCGGCAAGCCTCTCGAAGGCAGCGTCGGTCGGCATTGTCAGCGACATCACGCGAGCTGACATCGTGATCAATGCCACAAGCGTCGGTATGGGTGTGTCGATTGACGACGCAACAGACCTAGACATGGCGTGCGACCCGGCGTTACTGCGCAGCGGTCAAGTCGTTGCCGATCTCGTCTATCATCCGCTGGAAACAGCGTGGATCCGGGCGGCCGCCGATATCGGCGCCACGACAGTCGACGGGCTCGGCATGCTGGTGCAACAGGCGGCGCTCCAACAGCTGCAGTGGTTAGGAACGATGCCTGACACCACTGCCATGCGAATCGCCGCTGAGGCTGAGCTGGCCCGCCGCTAGCCTGGGCCTATGCTTCGTTTCCTCACTGCCGGTGAGTCCCATGGCCAAGGCCTCGTGGTCATCATGGAAGGCCTCCCTGCTGGCCTCGAGATTACTGTCGAGGAGATCCAAGCCGAAATGGGCCGACGGCGCCTCGGCTACGGCCGCGGCCCCCGGCAGCGCTTCGAAGTCGACGAGCTCACCTTGATTGGAGGTGTGCGTCATGGACGCACCCTCGGGTCGCCGGTGGCGATTGAAATCAAGAACACCGAGTGGTTCCGTAGCGACAAGTGGCACGAGGAGATGAGCCCGGCGCCCGGCGCCACCAAAGACCCGTTGACACAGGTCCGCCCCGGTCATGCCGACCTCGCGGGTATGCAGAAATATGGCTTCACCGATGCACGCGACGTGCTCGAACGGGCCAGCGCGCGCGAAACCGCTGCCCGCGTTGCCGCCGGTGCGATTGCGAAGAAACTGCTGAAATCGCTCGGGGTCGAGATTCTCTCCCACGTGATCCAGATGGGTTCCGCTCGGGTCCCCAACAACGCCCCACGCCCAACGCCCGCCGAACTCGATCGGGTCGACGAGAACCAGGTGCGTTGCTTCGATATCGAGGCATCCAAGGCAATGATCACCGAGATCAAGGCTGCCGCCAAAGAAGGTGACTCCCTCGGTGGCGTTGTCGAAGTACTCGCCTTCGGTGTGCCGGTCGGGCTTGGCAGCCACGTCCATTGGGACCGCAAGGTCGATGCAGCCCTCGCTCAGGCATTGATGAGCATCCAGGCGGTCAAGGGTGTCGAAATCGGTGATGGTTTCGATGTCGCGGGGCGGCGTGGGAGCGAGGCGCACGATCCAATCAGCTGGGATTCCGACGCCAAGAAGTACGTCCGTAGTAGCACGCTTGCCGGCGGCACCGAAGGTGGCATGACGACTGGCGATCTCGTTGTTGCCCGGGCCGCAATGAAGCCGCTTGCAACACTGAACAAGCCGACGCTGGAAACAGTCGATACGGCCACCAAGCAATCAGGCGTGTCGTTTAAAGAACGCACTGACGTCACAGCAGTTCCCGCCATGGGAGTCGTCGCTGAAACAATGGTTGCACTCGTTTTGGCCACCGAAGCACAACGCAAGTTCGGCGGAGACTCGATGGACGAGTTCGTTCGCAACGCCGAGGCGTATACGGCCTCGCTCTCGTGAGTGCCTGCGCGGGCAAGCACATCGTGCTTGTTGGCATGATGGGCGCCGGTAAGTCGTCTGTCGGACGTGTCCTTGCGCGAAAGCTCCATCGTCCGTTGCTCGACTCCGACGAACTCATCGAAGAACGTACGGGCCGTACCGTCCGCGAAATTTGGGTGTCGGACGGCGAAGCGGCATTCCGCGCAATCGAGACCGCAACCCTGATCGCCATTCTCGGTGACGACGAGCCAGCAGTGGTTGCCGCGGCAGGAGGCGTCGTGCTCGCCGGCGCCAACCGTTGCGCACTCGCTGAGAGTGACGCCCATGTGGTGTGGCTGCTCGCGAATGTCGATCTGCTCGTCACACGTGTAAAAAACGGTGTCCACCGCCCACTGCTCGACGACGACCCTGAAGGAATGCTCCGCCAGATGTACATCGATCGTGAACCCCTTTACACCGAGGTTGCCGACGCTGTCGTGTCTGTCGACCATCGCAGCATCAACGAAGTTGCCCAGGCGGTGCTGCGATGCGCCGGCTGACTGTCCCGCTTGCCGATCGCTCCTACGACGTCGTTGTCGGTCGCGGCGTCGTTGCCGAGCTGGCAACACTGCTCCCATCGACGGCCAAGCGAGCAGCGGTCGTCACACAAGACGGCATCCCCGCCGAGATCGAACTGCCAGGTGTCGAGATCACCACGTTCATCATCGGCCAGGGAGAAAGTGCCAAGACGCTCGACACGATCGCGACGTTGATGAGTGGTTTCGCCGCAATGGGCCTCACCCGCCACGACGTCGTCATTAGCGTGGGCGGCGGCATGGTCACCGACATCGCCGGGTTCGCTGCAGCCTCGTGGCACCGTGGCATTCCCGTCGTGCACGTGTCGACAAGCCTGCTTGGCATGGTCGACGCCGCAATCGGTGGTAAAACTGGCGTCAACCTGCCCGAGGGGAAAAACCTCGTGGGGGCGTATTGGCAGCCGTCCGGAGTGCTCTGTGACCTGGATTTCCTCGACACGCTTCCGCCCCGCGAAATGCGATGCGGCCTCGGCGAGATGGCGAAGTACCACTTCCTGACGGGCGACGATCTGATGGCGTTGGACCTCGAACAGCGGGTCGCCCGTTGCATTGAAATCAAGGCCGAGGTCGTTGCCTCGGACGAGCGTGAAGGTGGGCGCCGTGCGCTCCTCAACTATGGCCACACCTTTGCACATGCCCTGGAGATCGCGACCGGCCACCAACTCGCCCATGGCGAAGCGGTGGCAATCGGTTTGATCTATGCCGCCGAACTTGGGTTTGAGATGGGCCGAATCGACGCCACCCGAGTCCAGCAGCATCGCGATGTCGTTGCGGGCGAGTACGACCTCATGACACAGCCACCACCCGGCCTCGATGCTGACGAACTCCTCGCGCTGATGCACCGCGACAAGAAGGCGCTCACCGGCTTGACCTTCATCCTTGACGGCGTCCACGGCGTGGAAGTGATCACCGGCGTCGACGAGGCACCCGTTCGCGCCGCCATGTCGCGACTACTGCGGTAGGGCGACGTTCGCGCGACAACCTGACGGACCACTCTGTGCCAGGCACCAACTGGTCGGTCTCAGAGATGGCTCCTTGTTGTGACGGTGAGACCACTTGGTGCCTGGCACAATGTGGTCTATGGCCTTTGATACTCCGATTTCACTTGTTGGGCCCATCCGGGCGCCTGCGCAGATGCTGGCTGAACAAGACATCGGCGGGCAGACAAGTGTCCACGACGGCGACACTGCCGACAAGCTCGGCCTCGTCGGTGCGCCGATCGAGGGGCCGACACACTTCAGCCAGTTCGATCCGCTCGGCGTCTACCTGTGGGGTCAGCGTTGGTTCGAAGACGGCTGCATCAGCTCACATTTTCTGAACATGGTCGTCGAAGGCGACGAGGTCCGTCCGGCGCTGACGCCGTCAACAGCTGGGGCTGCGACGATCGGTGCCGAGAAGGCCGATGGGACACCAGTGCTGACCGGGACCGCATCGGTCGGGCGCGACGATGTGACCGACCTCGACGAGCGCCGCAAGCGCGGCCATGGCGACCCGGGCGAGCTGCACATCATCGATCAGATCTCGATTGGTATGGACACGTTGCAGGGCCGCGACCCACACGTGGTCACCATGGGGTTTGACGAGCACAACGGCCCGCTCTATCCGTTCACCCTGCAGCAGAAACTCGACAGCATCACCGAGCCATGCAGTTGGTATGTCGCCGATGGCGACAGCCCTTGGGGTACGCCAATTGTGCCAACGGAGATGCTGTCGGTCCTTGCCCACAAACACGGCCCGCACCTGCCCGTGAGGCGTCCGTCCGTCGGGCTGTTCATCGACCTCGAAGTTCGCTACGTCAACGGCCCGGTGTTTGTCGGCCGGAGTTATCAGCTCGATCACCAGGTGGTTGGCATTGGTCAGTCGCGCCGCGTCGAGTCTTGGTGGACCGAAACCACACTCACGGACCTCGAGACGGGGCTGCACGCTGCCACAGTGCTCTTACACCAGGGTGTGTTCAAGGCGTCGTTCGCCGATTATCCCGCTGATTCCGCGCCCGACAAGGGGTCTTGATCGGGATTCATCCCGAGCAACAGCCCGAAGGCGGGGGTCTTGGTCATCCAAGAGACTGTGGCGTCGGATCTGGATCCGCTCGGGCGCAGCCAGGCTGCTCAGGTTTCGGACGGATAAATCACACCGACCTGGGCGCGAATCTCGTCGAGCAGACGCATTGTCTGCAACGAGTGATCGAGCGTGACAACGTCACTCTCGAGGTGCCCTGCAGCGATGCGCTCCATGGCGTGTGATGCTTCGTGGGCGAGACCATTGTTGGAGATCTCGACCCGTTCGGCAATGCCGCCCGCGCGATACACGGTGAAGGCTGACGCAAACCAGAACGGTGCCTCGACCTCGATCCGGCCAGCCGTGCCGACAATCCGGGCGCTCAGGCCGCTCTTGCCGTCGAGCGACGTCTGGAATGTGCTGAGCGCACCGGCGGGGAACGAGGCGACACCCGCGAGCGTGGCGTCGACGCCTGACTCAGTGAGACGCCCCATTGCCTTCACATCATCGGGATACTCATCGAGCACATGGCACGCGAATGTGACCGGGTAGATGCCGAGATCGAGCAGTGCACCACCGGCCAAGTCGGCGCGTCGGTGGCGTCCATTGGTGGCGGAGATGTCGAGGGCAAAGTCAGCGTCGACGGTGAGTACTTTGCCGATTGCGCCATCGGCGATGCGGCGCTTAAGTTCGACGTTGCCAGGAATGAACCAGGTCCACATCGCCTCCATCAAAAAGCGATGGTTGCGACGCGCTGCAGCGACCATCTCGGTCGCCTCCGTCGTGTTGACGGCGAAGGCCTTCTCACAGAGCACGTGCTTGCCGGCGTCAAGCGCAGCGACAGCCATGTCGCGATGGTGGCTGTGGGGAGAGGCGATGTAGACGATGTCGACATTCGGATCTGCGAACAGCGCGGCGTAGCTGCCGTGAGCCTGGGGGATTCCGAACTTGTTGGCGAACGTGGTCGCTGACTCAGGGGATCGAGATCCGACCGCCACGATTTCGGCATCGTCGAGTGTCTGGAGCGCCGCCGCCATCTTCGACGCGATGCCACCGGTTGCTGCGATTCCCCATTTCAAAGTCATGCTGTGGAACGTACTGGTCAGTTGCGTGCAAGCAGAGATTCGATGAACACGGCGACGGCATTTTCGGCGTTGGTGCCGATGACTTCGTCGGCAGCCTCTGTTGCAAATATGGAAGCATTACCCATTGCGACGCCGTGGCCAGCCCACGTGAGCATTGCTGCGTCGTTGTGGTTGTCGCCAAACGCAATGACCTGTGCCGGGTCAATGCCCCAGTCGGTGCACAGATGAGCCAGTGCCGATGCCTTGGTAATGCCTTCGCCCGTCACCTCGACGAACTGCACGCCACTCGTCGACACGGTCAACGGGTCAACCAGCAATGGGACGAGGTTGTCACGTAGGGCTTCCTGGGTGATCTCGGGATGACGGACCATCAGCTTGGTGGTGTGGTGTTCGCCAGTGGGGCGCGTCGCGAGGCCAGGGACGTCGCCGAGGTCTTCATGGATCGCTGCGATGTCGCCAAATGATTCGTCCCACCCGTTGCCGTGGTCGGTTTCCCAGCAGAACGCGTACCGGTCGTCGATGGCGGTCAATGCTGCGAAGAACCGGTTGACGTGAGCCGGATCGATCGGGAACCGAATCGTCTCGCTGCTTAACATGTCGTGGATTAACGAACCGTTTGAGCAGACCGCCGTGGTGATGACCTCGGCAGGGCCGAGACGAGGGACCGCTGACGTCGTTGATCGGCCTGTTGCCGCGACGACGTGGATGCCAGCGGCGACAGCATGCTGCACCGCAGCGATTGTCCGTTGCGACAGGAGATGGTCGGGGCCGAACAGCGTCCCGTCCAGATCGCAGGCAATCAGCCGAACGTCAGATTTGGTCAACGGGTGCTCACTGCAGCGTGCGGAAGGCGAACCATGCGAGCACGACCATACCGATACCGATCACCTGTTGGGCCAACGGCTTCTCGCGCCGCACGACGACCAGAGCACCAGTTACTTCTTGAAGCGGTTGGTGATCTTGGCCTTGGTGAGTGCGAACCACTCTTTGGGAAGGCTGCGGAACGTGTCGGTGACAAACTCGTCGGCGATGAACCCCACGACTTGGGAGTACGAGGGGTATGGGTGGACCGTGCCGAAAAGTTTGCGGAGGCCGATCTTGTGGTCGATCATGATGGTGAACATGCCGATCATTTCGGCAGCACTTGGCCCGACGATGACGCAGCGCAGAATTTTTCCGGTGAATCGCTCGACGTCGACCGCGATGAAGCCGTGCTCGAGGTCGTCGGTGTAGCCACGATCAATATTGGTGAGTTGCTTCACATAGCGCTTGCGCCCGCCTGCAGCCATGGCGTCGACTGCGGCAACGGGGAGGCCAACCGAGGCGATCTGGGGGCGGCTGTACACGGCATTTGGGATGGCCCGTGGGTCGCCAACTTTGGGGAGGGGAAGTGCGATGGCGCGAATCGTTCGACGAGCGAAGGAGTTCGCACCGTGTGTCGTTGCGGTGTTGCCTGTGATGTCGCCGACGGCGTACACCCCGTCGACCGACGTTCGGCCCCAGGTGTCGGCGACAATGCCGGCCTTGGTGCTTTCGACTCCGGCTTCGTCAAGTCCGAGGTCACCAAGTGCAGGTCCACGACCGATCCCGATCAGGATCTTGTCGACGCTCGCAATGGTTTCACCGTTTGTGAGGTGAGCTGTCTGGGTGGACTCGTCGAATTTTTCGATCGAGGTGCCGAGGTGCACGTCTATTCCACGAGATTCGAAGACTTCCTGCATGGTGCTCGACACGAGCGGATCTTCGTTGCCCATCAAGCGGTCGGCCAGTTCGACGATGTGGACGGTGGTCCCCAGGTCGCCGAACGCCGTGGCCATCTCGATCGAGATGACGCCGCCGCCGACCAACACGATCGTGTCGGGGACTGACTCCATTTCGAAGATGTTCTCGTTTGTCAGGAGACGCTCGGGGTCGAGACCCTCGATCGGGATGACAATCGGCTTGGATCCTCCGCTGACAATCACATTTTCGGCACGCACTTCGACCTGACCGTCGGGGCCGTCGACGATGACGACGTGGTGGTCGCCCGACTTCGGGGTGAGCTTCGCCCAGCCGCGCACGAGATGGATCTTCTTGTGCTCTTGCATCTCGTGGTCTTCGCGTTGCGCGAGATCGTCGCGCTTGGCACGTACCCAGCCGAGTGGGTTGTCCTCACCGGCCCGGGCAGCGTGCAGTAGGGCTTTTGACGGGATACAGCCGACGTTTGTGCAGTCGCCACCGACCTTGTCGCCCTCGATCAGCACGATGTCATGGCCGAAGTTAGTCAGACCGACCGCCATGGTCAGCCCGCCCGAACCGGCACCGATGACCACAGCCTTGTAGGTCTTTGTTGGGTCATGTCCGATCATCGGGTTTCCTGTTCCAGGGGGAGCGTGATGCTGATTGCGACGAGGTTCTTGTCTCGCTGCTTGAGGGTACGTGCGACCACGAGGCTGGCGACGAAGACGATGACGCCGGCAACGAGTGCGTAGGGGTTGAGGCCTTCGAGGCCTTGATCAACGCGGTCCAGCGACGCACCGAGCAGCACGAACGAGATCGTGCCCGGCAGCGAGCCGATTGCGGTGGCGGTGATGAAGGGGACGTACTTGATGCGCAGTGCACCGGCCGCGTAGTTGACGAGGTCGTAGGGCAAGAAGAGAAAGCGTGTCAAGAGGACAGTCTCGAAGCTGTTGTCACGCATGCGCTGTGACCAGTGTGCGATGAACGACTGCTGGTCGGTATCGAGCGTGTCGGTGTCGTCAATCTTCGCGCTGAGGCTGCGCCCGATAGTAAATGCGAGGCTGGCTGACAGGTTGGCGCCCATGATCACGGCGATGACGCCGACGAACGGTCCGAACAACACGCCGCCAACGATGGTGAGCACGGATGCTGGGAAGAGGACGATTGGACGGGCGAGGTACACACCGACGAAGGCGAAGATGCCCCACCAGGCGTTCCCCACACTGTCGATGAACTGCTGGGCCGTGCCCGCGGCACTCAGGTCATTGGTTGACTGATAATTCCGCCACAACACGACGGCCGTGACCCAGATCGCAACAACAACACCACGCTGCACCCAGATACGTCGATTGTCGTTCTCCATCAGTATTGCCAACCTGCTGCAGCCATCGAGTCTTGCGTTCGCAGCGCAAGTTTCGGTTTCGTTTCGCACTGTGAGATGGGAATGGTTATCACCTGTGATGCGACAGCGAATATAAGGACCACCGCTTCGTCCAACGGGGTCGAAGGCGAGAATCTCGGCTTCACGGCCATCTCGACCGAATCGAACAACAACATCTTATTAAGCGTGGGTCACTCGTGGCAGATCATTGCGCAGTGGCACGATCCAACCAACGGGTACGCAAAGGGCTCGCAATCAAGAACGCAGCTGTACCGGCACGATGCGCGAAGAGCGTGCGGTCGCTGTTCGACCAGGCCGCGGAACTCTTGAGGGCATGATGAACCGCAACGACGATGACGCTGAGTCAGGTGACGCTGCGGACCACGAGGCCGGTGCGCAGCTTCGGCGTGAAGAACGTTGACTTCGGGGGCATCAGCAGCCCTTCGCGAGCGGTGCGCTCGATTTCGGCAACGCTGACCGGGCGGATCAGTACTGCAGCCGTTGCTCGGCCACCGGTCGCTGCTTCGACGACGTGATCGACGCCGTGCTGGTACGTGACGCTGTGCGGTGTGTCGGCAAGGACATGCTCGAGCCATGCACCATCAAGTGAACGCACACCATCGAAGGCGCCATCCTTCGGCGTCAACCACTGGCCGTTGCCATCTGGTCCAATGAGGCACAGTGCGCCCCGTTCGTTCATCTCAGCCAACGTTGCCGCTGATGATGTACCGGCATCGCTGCGATCGAATGCCGTGTCGAGTGCGGTGACCAGACCGTCGTAGGAGATGTCGGAGTAGAGGCGGTGGATGGCCTCGACGCTGAGCTGGTCGGCAACCAGCTCGCTGACGAATGCCAACGTCTCTTCAGCAGGCGATCCGGCGTCGCCTTGGCCACGTATTTCGTCACGGAACGTCCGGCTGATGCCGTAGCGGTGGTGGCCGTCGGCGATGAGTACATCATCCGAACCGACCTTGGCAGCAATCGCTGCGACGCGCTCGGCGTCGGCAACGCGCTCGATGATGTGTTCGACACCTTCAACAGTCACCGACGACAGTAGTTCGCCAGGCTCACCAAGCAGTTCGGTCAGGCCATCGGCGAGCGACAGACCCCACACAGGCGACATGTTGGCCCCGGTTGCACGTGTCAGATCAAGGCGGTCAGTCGAGGCCTTGGGCGTGACTCTTTCGTGCGGCAGAACGCCACCAGCGCCTTCGTCAACGACTTCAAGGCCGCCGAGCACGCCGGCGATATCTCGCGCAGCGCCTGTGGCATCAGTAAAACGCATCCGGTAAATCGTGAACGTCGGGGAATTGTCGAACTCGAGGATTCCGGCATCGATCCACTGGCGCAGTACCAAGCCGGCTTGGTCATAACGGCCGGCACCGTCGGACTCGCGTGGGACATCGACGTGGGTGATGTTGAACTCGTGACGACTGTTCAAGTCGTCAACATCAGCGGGTGAGAGAACGTCGTACGGCGGAGCGATCAGGTCGTCGATCTCGCGATCGGCGTAGCGCAGTGCGGGGAACGGAGTGAAGCGTGGCACCCCTCCAGCATGCCAGTGATCTGCCACGATGCCGAGATGCGAATCGAGCCGGTTTCCATCAAGCAGATCGAGACCAAGCAGATCGAGACGGTGCTGTGCGACCTCGATGGAGTGGTCTGGTTGGCTCACGAACCCATTCCAGGTTCTGTCGAAGCCCTCGCTGCCCTGCGCGCCGCAGGCCGCAGCGTCGTCTTCGTCACGAATAACTCCGCGGCCATGATCGCCGAGCATGAGGCAGCGCTGCAAGCCATAGGTGTTCCAGCTGTTGGTGACGTAATCAGCTCGTCGGTCGCAGCAGCGCTTCTTGTTCAACCGGGGGAACGTGTTCTGGTCACCGGTGGGCCAGGGATTGTCGAGGCGGTCGAGTCGAGCGGTGCAATTGCTGTACTCAACGACGGCACCGTCGATGGTCGCAACGGAAGCTTCGATGCGGTGCTGGTCGGGCTGCATCGCGATTTCGACTACCAACGGCTCGCTGCTGCCGCGGCCGCAATCCACTGCGGAGCACGACTCGTTGGCACCAACTCAGACAGCACGTATCCCACACCGCGCGGCCTCGAACCCGGTGGAGGTTCGATTCTGGCGGCAGTCGCCACTGCAGGCAACGCTGTACCGACGATCGCTGGCAAGCCGCACGCCCCGATGGCCCATGCAATCGCCCGGCATCTTTCGACGGGTAACGCACCCTTTGATCCGTCAACTGCGGTGATGGTCGGGGACCGACCAGAGACTGACGGCGTCATGGCTGCTCGAATCGGCTGTCGCTTCGCGCTGGTCCGGTCGGGGGTGAACGGCCCAGCCGACGACCTGGCGGGGCTCGACGAACTGGTCATCGACTTCGACCTCCCGGACCTTGCCGCACTCGCGGCGCTCCTGCTCGCGTGAGCCCTTAATCGAGCGAGGACCAACACCTGGCGAGTACGCTGGCGGTATGGCCACTTCACCTATTCAGAAGCTGATCGACGCTGGCATGCAATTCTCAAAGCCCACACGAAAGCAAGCCGAGAAAATCGTTCAGAAGCTCGTCAAGGCAGGCGACGTTCAGAAGAACGAGGCCGACAAGGCCATTACCCAGCTCATCGAGCGCGGCAAGGAGACCACCGAGAAGGTCACGGAGAAGGTCACCGAGGCCGTGCAGCGCGAAGTTGCCAAGCAAGTCGGCTGGATGTCGGAACGTTTCGACGAGCTGGAAGATCGCTTCGAAGATCTCGCCGAGCAGCTTGGCGCCCGTGTTGGGGCCAACGATAAGAAGAAGGCAGCAGCCACCAAGAAAACTCCGGCCGCCAAGAAAGCTCCGGCCAAGAAGAAGGCCGCCGCCAAGAAAGCACCGGCCAAGAAAGCTCCGGCCAAGAAGAAGGAGGCCGCCCAAAAATCGGCAGCGGTCGGTTCGTCGGGCGTCCGCAAGATCGCCACGAAGCGTTCCGCGCGCTCGAACTGAACTGACCTTATGGCGCCCCGTCGGCGGCTGGATGCCGAGCTCGTCCGTCGTCAACTCACCTCCAGTCGCACCGAGGCACAGGGCATGATCGCGGCCAACCGCGTCCTGGTCAACGGGTCGATTGCCGACAAGGGTTCGCGCCAGGTCGCACCAGGTGACGCTGTCATTATTGAAGGGCCGCCCGCACGTTTCGTCGGTCGAGGCGCAGAGAAGCTCGAGGGCGCTCTTGAGCGATTCGAACTCGACGTGGCGGGCCTCCGGGCGCTCGATGCCGGCGCATCGACTGGCGGCTTCACTGATTGTCTTTTGCAGCGTGGCGCACACCAGGTCGTTGCACTCGACGTCGGGCATGGTCAACTTCATGAACGACTCCGAGCCGATGAACGCGTTATCAACATGGAGCGGACCAACGTTCGCCACATCAGCGCCGACGACATCGGCGGACGTGTCGACATCGTTGTTGGGGACCTGTCGTTCATCTCCCTGACATTGGTCATTCCCGCACTGGTCTCGGTGTGCCAACCTGATGCTCCCATGGTGATGCTCGTGAAACCGCAGTTCGAAGCTGGCCGTTCCGAGGTGGGTAAAGGTCGCGGCATCATCACTGATCCGGTCATTCACGAACGCGTGAAGGGCGAGGTCGCCGACGCGTTCGTGGCAGCGGGATGCTCGATCGTCGACTGGGCCGTCTCGCCGATCACCGGCGCTGATGGCAACGTGGAATTCCTGGTGTGGGTTTCGGCTCCGTCTGCCGATTTCACGGATTTCACGGATTTCACGGATGTCACGGATTTCACGGATGTCACGGATGTGCACCAGTGA
>Ga0115001_10000505_pt1 | contig 28803 bp, 18 predicted proteins | sample ArcticOcean_MG_C_12_FD_89869 | JGI IMG/M metagenome (GOLD analysis project Ga0115001, IMG submission 89869) | Marine microbial communities from western Arctic Ocean - ArcticOcean_MG_CB8_130 | ecosystem: Environmental > Aquatic > Marine > Oceanic | place: Arctic Ocean: Canada Basin | collected... | reverse complement strand
GTTAGTATGGACGCGGCAGCATCAGCAGAGACCGCAGAGAGAGAGAGAGAAATAGAGACCATGCTGATGACAACTTCTAAAAGCTACACAGAAGTCTATTTCAGCGAATCTCACCACTAATTTTGAAAATTACTAATCGGAGCACGCCTCCAAAGAAAAGGGTGTCGTTCGTTAAATATATATTATATATATTATTTACGCATAATTCAATTTCTTCTTTTGACCTTCTTCAACAAAGTCGCTCCAACGTGCACTATCATGAAGAACAATTGTACGATTGTGATTAAATTGAATCCAGTGAAGAACCCAATGTGACCGAAGACTACGCCGACTAGGACGTAAAAATTATACACTGGAACCTCCTCGATAATCTCGAGATTAATCGCGTTGTAATAGAGATGAATGTTTGTCAAGTTTGCGTACTCATCTGACACAGAGGAATGAACAACGGTTGATGAAACTTGCGGTATCCACTCGTCAGAATTACACTCTTCAATGCATTGGCATAACTCTGACTCCATTTCTTCATGGAAACACGTAGCGTACGTGGCATTTTCACCGTGTAAGTTCTCGGCGAGAGTTTTCGTATGGTCAAGTTGACATTTTACATCAATATCTTCCTCGCAAGTAGTTAAACAAACGCTTTTTGAATAATCTTCATCTTTCGAGCACGCTTTTGAATGATATGGCGTCGATAGTCTTTTTGTCTCACGTTCGTTCATTGATATAAACGTAGCCGCACCGGTTGCGGAAAGTACAGAGTTGAAAGTCGGCATAGCCTCGCGCTTCGCTCCGTGTAAAGCGACGTATACACCGTCGTATCTCGTATCGTGTGAATCTACGTCATATAGTGCCGCCGCTTCAAACGGTTCTTCCTCGTTCAAAGGGTTTAACGTAAGCGAAGGATCCATGAATACGTTCAAGCCGTATAACGAGCCGTAGAGACCAAAAATGCACTCATCACCATCGGCGCAAAACATATCATTCACTTTTCCACGATAATTAAACTCCAAACAATATCCGTACTTTTCGCCTAAGAATTCGAGAAACCAAAAATCCTCAATGTTCGTCCCTTCTTCCTCACCATTGCAATTGGAATGATAAAAATCACACATCCTCACGAACGATTTCATGAAAGTACGATTCGCTTCTAACGAATACTTCTCCAAACGGTCTTCTTCTACGATTTTCTCCATCTTCTTAATCGATACGTCAGCGTGATTCGAGCAAATCGTCACAGAAGGCCATTTTGCGTTAGAGCGTTCTTTATTTTGTATCGATGTCGCGTACGGGAAAGTGTTGTATTCAACGATCGTCGTCCATATCAAGAACAACATCGTTGCCGATCCTCCAAAAAAAACAAGAGCTAACATCACACGAGCCCATATCGGGAAATCATCGCCGAACCAAACGTATTCAAGACCATCTGCTGATAAACCTCCAAAATGTTCTTCAATCACTTTCGTTACTGGTTTGTTCGCAATTCGTTCTTCTTCTTTCTCTTTAAACGTTTTTTGTTTCTCCAAACTTAAAAAAGGAGCCGGTTCGTTGTTTTTTTCTTTACTCGAATTGAAGAATTGAGTCGAGGGCAAATCTTGATGACAGCCTCCTTCGAGAGCCTCTATGCGCTCTTGTAATTCTTTCACTTTCGCTTCTAACGTCGCCTTCCCAATTGCCATTTTCGTTAATTCCGTCTCTCTTTCTTCTTTTAATTGACGCTAGTGATGCAGAATAATAAGCGCGCTCTGTGTTTTGAAAACTCAAAAGGATGAAAGTCTGATCCGTGTCCTCCTATTCTTTTTTAAGATTTTTGAAGATGCTGTGCCTTTTCGAAAAAACTGATGGTACATTTGATACTCTCTCGCGCGCGCGAGCGACGGATTTTAATCATCACCCTCTTCATCTTGCGTTAGCTAATATAGAGCTCAAAAACACGGTTGTTGAATCTATAACCTGTTCTTTGAACGGTTTTAAACGCACGCCGTTCCGTAAAACTTTTGAAAACCTTTCGGAATTCATGCTAATATCAGCCGGCGTTTGCACTGCAATATTAGCAGGAAATACTTTACTCTTTTTCTCAGCCGGTTTTGCTCTTTTCTTACTCGCTTTCATGGTATGACAAAATATGTTCACCATATCGTATCGACTTAAGCGCTCGGGTCCTCCCGCGTGATAAATTACACCTTCTCCTTCTCCTTCTCCTTCTATATTTTCTTCGAACAAAAACGAATTTTCTTTGCGCTTGCGTCTTAATTTTACGTAGATTTCGAAACAGTTCACGATCGCTTCTGTCAAATCAATTCGCGACACTGGATTTCTAAATTCATCAGTCCAAAATTCCACGGCGGCATTTTCATCTTCTACTTTAATGTACTCTTCTTCTTCGGCTGTTGCTGTATAAGTATTCGGTGGACACGTTTTTGCGATAAAATCTAAGAACAACGGTCGATCTACACTACGATATGGTGGTTGCGGTCCAGTAATAACCGAAGAACGTAAAATAATAAGCGCTTTGTTGTCGTAATTTTCTAGCAAATAGTTTTCCGCGTATTTCTTCGATCGACCGTAAGCGTTGATCGGTTCAAACGCGTCTATCCTTCGATCGTCCTCGTGCGTGTTTGCGTACTTTCCGCAGAACACTTGGTCCGTGCTCATATGCACAAGAAGCGGCGGCGGCTGATGCGTTTCATTTGCATTTTCTTCATCGTTCTTATGTTTTTGTTTATAATAATATTTCTTCTTCAACGCTTCGACGAGGAAGGTAGGGCAATTCACTTTCCTAGCTTTCTCTTCGTCTTCTTCGCATAGTTTCGGTTGCGAAATAGCCGTGCAGTTAATCACGAGCTTCAAGTTTCTGTTTCTATTACCTTCGAGATACTCTCGCTTCGATGTCATATCAATCATCTCTTCAACGCCTTCGCCGGTTTCGAAATCACACGCGTGCGAAAACAATCGATTTTCATAGCGCTCGTGAATCAAATCAGAGAGCTTGGACTTTGGAGAGGAACTGGAGTAATGTACTTCCGCTACTTCGCTGATCTCTAGAAAGCGTTCGATTAAGAACTGTCCTAAGTATCCACTTCCACCAGTGATGAGGATGATCATTTATTCTTAATTTATTTTACTTTATGACGCGACGACGAGAGTATAGCGAAAAGTGTCGTTCATCAGTGCTTCGTCTTTATCTAAATATATCTCTAATACGTGTAATAATAGCAAATATCTTCTTTTGTTGATTGTGGTTGGTTTCTAACAAAACGAAACTTACGTACCCGCGCGATAGATAAATATAATATTAATAATACGATATTTAATAATAATAATAATAATAATAATAATAATAATAATAATAATAATATGGATCGTGATAAAGTTTTTAATTTAAATGTAAATAATACGTGTCGTTATCACGTATCAATCTCTGCAAAGGCTTTAGATATAAACACGTGTGTTCTTTTAGCATCGGACGAAGGAGCTGGAGCTATTTCTACGTTCTGCGGGGTGACTAGGAATACGTTCAATTTGAGGAAAGTTTCGAAATTAGAATACGAATGTTATGAACCGATGGCGATTAAGAAACTAAAGGAGCTTTGTGAAACTGCTTTTGAGAAATGGCGAACGACGAAGAAGATGAATAGTATTAAAAATGAGATTGATGATGATGATATCGTTAACGAACCGAATAGGCAAAATAGGGCATCAATAGAAGAAGAAGCAGAAACGACAGGGAAACGGGATGAAAAACCTAATTCAAACGACGGCGGCGACGAGCAAGATAGTAGCCTTTTGAAAATAGTAATTCAGCACCGTATTGGGACCGTTCTCGTGGGTGAACCGAGTGTCATAATTGCCATTTCTTCAGCACATCGCGAGGCTTCGTTAGACGCGGTGAAATGGGCGATTGACGAGTTGAAACGAACGGTGCCGATATGGAAGAAGGAGTACTTCGAAAACGGCGAGGTTTGGAAAGAAAACAGCGAACAAAGACTAGTCCCGAATAATAGAAACAGAGGATATCAAGAATGTGAAAATTAAATCAGAAGACTAAGACATATTTTGGTTCTTTTTCTTATTAACACGATTAAGGACACACTTCGGCCATTTTCCATGACTGAAAATCTTCACCTTCTACTTTCTCGTGGTTGTGTCCATCGTCGCTCTTTTTCTCTCGACTATATAAATGTCGCTTATTTCCTTTGAGTTCAAGATGATCGACGCGATTAACATCCACGGTAACGAGGCAAAAATTGTCCAAAACGTTCTCTTTTGGCCACATAATCTCACCCTCCGCTTCGTCCCCTAAGGCCAATCTATCCGCATCGTACGCTTCTTCGTGTTCTGGTAAGCGCACTTGTCCAGGCTCTGGCCAAGCAAACTGTCCCCTCGCACCTGGGCGCAACTTTTTCCAAGATATCAAGCGGTCTTTTCTATCAATTTCGTTCGTCGTTTCGTTCGTGATGACGTTCGCAAAGCCGCGAATACGAAATTGTTCTCTCGTTTTAGGGAAATACCAACATAACTCACATTTGTTATTTGTTCCGAATTCGCCAATCTTCTTCGAGCGCTTATCGGTCACGAACGTCACCTTTGTTTGATCTCGATCGAGAAATCCTCTAAAAACAACCGTTCTTATAGATGGATATCCGAATTCATCATCATCATCATCATCATCATCATTATTATTATTATTATTATTATCTTCCATGACACCATCACCTCCTTGATTCTGAGTCATCCGCGTTCTCGTCATTTTATTGTTATGATTAGTCGCGAGTTGGAAATATTTCGCGTTTGGGAGCGACTTATTCGCATCTATTGCCTTCTTCAACGCTTGTCGCCATACTTGAGATGAACAAGAAACGGCTTGAATTATAGGGGACATTCCTTTCACTCGTCGTCGTTGTCGCCTTATCGTCGCTGTCGCCGTCGTTGTTTTTGTTTTTGTTTTTGTTTTTGTTTTTGTCGTCGTCGTCGTCGTTTTTTTAAGCAGCAAAACAGAAGCAGCAGTTGTTTGGATTACGAATTATTAGGTAAAATTGATAAATCAATAAAAACAATACGCGCGCCATAAAATTCACTTCTGCGCGTTGTTAATAAATTCATCGAATATTTATAGAAGATATTATTTATGTATTTTATACTCTCCTTATTACATAAATTTTAAGAAGAAGAAGAAGGTGAAGAAGTACAGAGTGGTCTGTTTAAAAGAGAACCCTCATCGGCAGACCACATCATCATCAATCTTTCATCTATTTTAATAAGAAGAAGAAGATGTGCATCGCGCAAACAACTGCCCCGACGGCAAGACGTAGGACGTCTCTATTATACGAGGAACATAAACGAAGAGCGAAATTCCGATGGAACTCAATAAAAGTGATATTATTATTGGCAGCGATTTGGTACTTGAAGTGGACTACAGTCGCTTTGTTCAATAAAAATACTCCTGATGATGAAGGAGGACGAACGAAAACGTTAATATCTTCGCAACAAAATCATCAACAACAACGAGAACAGAACAGTAATAATTTTCTGAAGAAGAGAGTAGAACAAAATCATCCAGTGACTTTGAAAGTCTCGTCTCTCGGCGACGATGATGATGAAGATAGGAAAAATGATGGCTACGAAAACGATTCTGACTACTTATTAGGAGGCCGGGAGAACGCAGTAAGTTCACGCATCGCGAGCAGCAAAAATGAACGACAACAAAAGCGTTTGAATGTTCCGGACTCTTTACCTGTGTTGAACATGATAGCGAGACCGATTTGCGGCGCACAAAATCAACCGTGCGCGCACGGCACGTGTAACGAAGATCAGACTACGTGCGTTTGTTCTAAAATATACGTAGGTGATTTGTGCGATACTCAAATCAAACTATCTGGAAAAAAACTCGGGGGTTCTCTTTTAGCGAACTGGAACTTGCCTTACGAAGGACCAATTGTGATGTCAAAATCGAACTTGGGGAAACATATGAACACGAGAAAAACTGGTGTGTTGCAGTTAGATCTCGCAAATGGCGAAGTTCCAAGATTTTTGGGTCCCATAGGCCCGCCTTTGCTGGAAATATTACCAAACGACGATATATTTCGTGGAAATAAACTCTTTTTTCCAACTTGTGCGGTTGTCGGCAACTCGGGGAGTTTAAAATCGAAGGTGAATAGAAACCGTGCCGCAGAGATTGATGCGCACGATGTCGTGATTAGATTTAACGATGCAAAAACAGATTCAATCTATGCGAGCATCGTCGGAAAAAAGACTTCGATACGGGTGCTCAACGCAAAACATTTTGGATTTCGAGAATCGGATGATGAGTTTGTGGTGCAACAGATGCGTTCTCCACAAGCGTTTCGAAGTTTCATGGGAGAGCATAGAAGGAATCCAGGTATACCGCTATACACGTTACATCCAGATTTTGCTTCTTACGTAATAAAATCGTTTCCAAAGATTCAAACCAGCGTCGGTTTTCAAGGAGTTTTAATGGCATTGATGTCCTGTGGTTCTGTGAACGTGTATGGATTAGCATTGGGACCAAACGAAGGCTTCTCACAGTCATATTTCAGACCTGATTCGGACGACGATCTCGATGCCGAAGACGATAATAGAAGAAACACAGAAGTTCAAATGTTGAGGAAGCGAGAACAAACTGAATGGAAAGCATTAAGCGCGATGAATTTTGCAGGTCTTATTACATTCCGCGATAAATGTGTCGAAAACTGCCATGTGAGCAGGGCTCGTTGCGAGCAGTGTATGAAAAAACAAGAAAAAGTAGTTAGTGGAGAAATCGAGGATGATTCTGATTCAGAGGAAAGCGAGGGTGATGAAGATGAAGAAAACGCAGCACGTAGATAGAAATTTTTTAACGAATCGATTTATAAAATATATATTAAAAAACTTGACCGCTCCAGCTTAAAGCTCATCTTTCGGTGCTTCTTCTTCTTCCGTCTCTGCCACCTCTTCGGGTTCTGATTCAGAAACAATATCTTCTTCGACAACTTCTTCTTCAACAACTTCTTCTTCGACAACTTCTTCTTCTTCAGCCGGGAATTCAATTTCATCCAAAAGAGGCGCATCTTTTTCAACGCCCATTTTATCTTTGAGCAAATCAAATACGCGGGAAGCCATGGATTTGGCATCATCAATCACAAACCCAGACTCAATAAGCGCTGTCTCGAACATGATCACAGCCAAATTTTTTGCACTTTCGTCTTCTGTGTCTTCCTCGAACTTTTGCTTAAGTGCATCAACTAACGGATGGCGAAAATTGATCTCCAACGTCTTTTTGCCCTTCATGTACTGCGCTCTCGAATCGTCAGACAAAGCTTGCGCTCTCATGATGCGCTCCATATTGGCAGACCATCCATATTTGCTCGTAACAACGACGCACGGGGTCGTGGATAATCGATTCGAGATCTTAACATTTTCAATAGAATCCGGATATGAAGTCAAAAGTGCGTCTTTCCACCATTTCGTGAACGGTTTGAAATGCTCCTTTGTCTTTTTGAATTGGGTCTTCTCGCCTTCGTCAGCGTCGCCAAACTTCATGTCTTCCTTGGAAGCGTTAGAGAATTTGAACTCGTCGAATTCTGTCAAGTTCTGCATCGTGTATTCATCGATCGGATCAGTAAAGTAAATCACTTCGAAGCCTTTTAACAAGAGTTTTTCGAGAAACGGAGATTTTTCCAAAGCTTTTTGTGACTCTCCGGCGACGTAGTAGATGCTCTTTTGACCTTCCTTCATTCTCTCGACGTATTGTTCCAAAGAAACCAATTTATCCGGAGATTGCGAGGTGTAGAATCTTAGTAACTTTGCCAAACGCGTTCTGTTCGAAGCATCTTCAATAATGCCCAACTTGATAGCTTTACCAAAAGATTTCCAGAACTTTTCGTATTTTTCATTCGCCACAACTTTTGATTCTTCGTTGCTTTCGTTGTCGTCATCATCCTCGGAATCGTTTCCTTCTTCCGCGAGTTTACGAATCATATCTAACGCTTTTCTCACGAGCTTTTTCTTGATCGTTTTTAAAGAAGTATGTTGCTGTAATGTTTCTCGAGAGACGTTCAAGGGAAGGGTGTCCGAATCGACGATACCTTTGATAAAAGAGAGATACTTTGGCAAAAGCTCATCAAATTCATCGGAAATAAACACTCTGCGCACGTAAAGCTTCAAAGCAGAAGCTTTACCGTAGTAGTTATCGTACATATCAGATGGCGCAGATTCCGGAATGAAGAGAATTGCTTTAAATTCAACATCACCTTCAGCTTTGAAGTGAGAATACGTCAACGGATCGTTCTTGTCTTTTGATAACGCCTTGTAAAACTTGGAATATTCTTCCGCTTCAATCTCGGAAGAAGATCTGAGCCAGATGGCTTTGGAATCGTTGAGCAAAACCCAATCCCAAACAGTTTTTGTTACCGTCTTAGTTTTTGGCTTGTCATCGTCTTCCTCGTCGTCATCGTCATCGTCGTCGTCATCGTCTTCGTCGTCGTCATCGTCTTCCTTTTCTTCTTCGGATGACTTCTCGTCGTCGTCGCTCTTTTCGATTGGAACTTCTTCGGTTTCTTCCTTCGATTCCCACATGTAAATCGGAAAGTTGATAAATTCAGAATACTTTTCAACCAAATCTTTCAATTTGTTCTCCTCTATGTACTCTTGCGCTTCTTCCTTGAGGTAAATCTTAATCTCTGTACCTCTGCCAAGTGCTTCGCCTTCGGTATCTTCAGAGATTGCGAAGTTACCGTCGGCTTTCGATTGCCAAATCCATTGCGTGTCTTCGCTGTTCGATTTAGTTCGCACTTCGACAAAGTCGGCGACTAAGTACACTGAATAGAAACCGACGCCAAACTGACCGATGAGCGACATGTCGCCGCCCTTTTGCATTTGCTCGAGAAACGCCGACGTTCCGGATTTCGCAATCGTCCCTAAGTTATCCTTAACTTCTTTCTTCGTCATCCCAACCCCTTTATCGCGAATTGTGATGAGTTTCTTATCTCTATCGATCTTAATTTTGATATCCAATTGAGCGATATCGCCCTCGCCTAAGAGCGAATTATCAGTCAAGGACAAGAATCGAATCTTGTCCAAGGCGTCCGATCCGTTTGAGATTAATTCTCTTAAGAAGATATCTTTGTTCGAGTACAAAGAGTTGATGATGATGTCCATCAAACGCGATACTTCGGCTTGAAATTCGTTCACCTCGGCGCCTTGCTTAAACTGCGGTATTTGATTCGCATCCGTTGCTACTACATCTTCTGCTCTAGCGAAGAAGACTTTGTCGTTTCCGTTATTATTGATTGGAACAGAAATCCCTGCGAATAATCCACAGAGTAATCCAAGGAAGAGGAACTTTGTAAACTTCATCATCGATTGATTTGATCGATTATGGCAGTTCTGTTTTTTTGAAGCGCGCGCGGTCGCTCGTTTTGACGTTCTTAGACGACCTTCGATGAAACAAAGTACCAAAGAAGCTTTTCGCGTTTTAAGGAGCAAGAGAGTCACTTGGACCAATCAAAATCTTTTCCTTGCTTGCATGCATGATGGCAGGGAGCCGAATAAAAACAACACTGCATTTGGCTGTGAAGAAAAAAAACAGTCTAAAAAAACAGTCTAAAAAACAGTCTAAAAAATAAAGTTTTTGCAGGCCGCATCAGGTCTAAAAAACAATAAATTTTCTCGCCTTCTCTACTGTCATAAAACGTAAAAGTACACGCACGAGTACGAGTGCTTGAAAAAGAATGGGAACAACAGTCGTTGCTAAGCGCGTCATAGCCATAGGATTCGAAGGATCGGCGAACAAAATAGGAGTAGGCATAGTCTCGAGCGATGGAACGATCTTAAGCAACGTACGTAGGACGTATTCAGCACCGGATGGTTCAGGTTTTCTCCCACGCGAAACCGCTAATCATCACAAGAGAGTGGTGTTAGATTTAACCGAAGAAGCTTTGAGGGAGGCGTTTGATGATGATAATAACAGTAATGATGATGATAATAGTAATGATAGGAAACGAATGACGTTGAAAGAACTAGGTAATTGTGTGGATTTAATTTGTTTCACTAAAGGACCAGGGATGGGAGCGTGCTTAATCGTCGTCGCACTGGTCGTACGGACTTTGTCACAAATTTGGAACAAGCCAATACAAACAGTGAATCATTGCATCGCGCATATCGAAATGGGAAGATTAGTGACGAAAGCACGTAATCCAGTTGTTTTATATGCAAGTGGAGGAAACACGCAAGTCATCGCGTACAACGAAAATAAATATAGGATTTTTGGAGAGACTATAGATATAGCCGTAGGAAACGCTTTAGATAGATTCGCGAGGTGTTTAGAGCTTTCGAATGACCCGGCGCCGGGGTATAACATCGAACAACTGGCGAAACAAGGTAAGAACTTCGTCGAATTTCCATATAATTGTAAAGGTATGGACATAAACGTTGGTGGGATACTCACAAACGCGGAAGAAAAAGTAGCAGCGATGAAGAAATTGAAGGAAAAAGAAATGCACCACGACGACGCCACAGCCTCTACTATAGAAAATGATAAAGACAAAATAATAATTACAAAGGCAGATTTAGCAATGTCGTTTCAAGAAACAATATTTGCTATGTTAATAGAAGTAACAGAAAGAGCGATGGCGCATTGCGATGCGAACGATGTGCTCATAGTAGGCGGCGTCGGGTGTAACTTGCGTCTCCAGGAAATGATGGATATCATGGCGAAAGAACGGGGTGGTAAATTGTATGCCACTGATGAAAGATATTGCATAGATAATGGGGCCATGATTGCATATACCGGGTTGCTTGAATACTTAGCGAATGGAAGCGTTGGTGTTCCTTTAGAATCTACTACGTGTACACAAAGGTTTAGAACGGATTCCGTGTATGTTACTTGGAGAGATGATGACGAAAACGAGAAAGGTGACGATGATGATGATAAGAAAGACGAAGATGAATATTATAACGAAGATGAATCGAGTAGAAAGAAGCGTCGCTGATGATCGGTCGTTCTAGATTGTATGATTATTAATTGAATAGATGAATAAAGATGCCACAAACAAAAACCAAATACCTATCCGAATTGCTCTTTATTTTTACGCGTTATTATTTTGTACGCGCGTGCTGAGAAAGACTACATAACAAGCTCTGCAATTCTCACGATGATGCGTTGCCGTACTACTGTCGTTCAAAGGACGACTCACTTTTCCAAAAAAACATTCAAGCACGCACGCATAGCACGATATTTGTCGTGCATGAAATGTCAAAGCAACAAAGACGATTCTACTCCCTTTTTTAATAATCAACCCGAAGGCTTTTTAAAAGGTTCAATGTTATCAGCGGAGCAGATTTTAGAAGTACCAATCGATCGATCAAAGTTTTTACCAACGAGCGAGCAATGTCCGTTTTGCAAGAACGCGAAAGTGAAAGAAAATGGTTCCAAATGTGTTGGCGTTTGTCGCAACCCACAGAACGTGCCTGGCCCGTTGTACTATCCACACACGATGCAAACTGCTATCGATGCTTGTTCAATACAGTTGGAAGGAATGAGAGAGAAAAACAACCCGAGAACGGATCATGGCGTACAGATCCTTTGGGAGTATGCCGTAGAATCTGGGAACATGCAGCGCTCGCGGTATTTTGGTGGCTCGAGCGATATGTACCATTTCGACCATTTCTTAGGTAAAAGTTTAACATACTTTGATGCGTTTGTATTCAATCTCGGACACGAGATAGTAGACGAGAGAGTGATGAGCGATGGGCGAACACTCATACGTGTCATCGTTAAAGATAAAGTTGAAAAGAAAACAAATTGGTCGTTCATCATGGTTAAACGGACGTTCTCGAAGTATGAAGGATGCTGGCAATCTTTACGGATACTTCAATGCGATGATCAATGGCAATCAAAGTATATCGATGCAGGATTAAACGCGAAAGTTCTCATTGAGGGCATTTAAATACTATACGCTGTAATATAATGGGAAAAGTATAGCATACAAAAATACAATAGCACTAGAATTAGTTTTGTTTAATATTATATATCAGAAGAAATTTTTAAGCAGCCGCAGCAGTACTTGCCGATCGGATTTTTCCCGCCGCAGCTGGCATGACAAAAGTGTTTTCAACTACTGTATTATTGCTTCCGAGAATTATTTCCTTCAATTCGGCTCCAGTCAAGCTCTCTCTATCAAGGAGAGACTTTGCGATGCTATGCAGCTCATTTTCATGAGTTTGCAAAAGGGTCTTTGCGCGTACGTACGCGCTTTCAAGCATTTCTTTAACTTCTTCTTCGATTTTCTGCCTCGTCTCGGACGACATGCCACTTTGATTATATTCTTGACTAGCCAAACCAATTGTTTTAGAAAATCCGTACTTTGTAATCATTTCTCTCGCCAATCTCGTCGCTTGCTGCAAGTCCGATGACGCACCAGTGGTGATTTCATCTTTACCAAAGATTAATTCTTCCGCAACTCGTCCTCCCATGGTAACATCAAGCATAGCCATTAACTGTTTTCGAGTAAGATTTAACTCATCTTTATCGGGAAGTTGCATAACCATGCCTAAAGCGTGTCCTCTCGGAACGATTGTCGCCTTATGCACGGGCCTCGCACCTTGCGTTCGTAAAGCAACCAATGCGTGACCACCTTCATGGTACGCAGTAAGTTTTCTATTCTCTTCTGTGATGACTGCAGACCTTCGCTCGGCGCCCATTAAAATACGATCTTTAGCATAATCGAGGTGCACGTTTTTCACTTCATCTTCGTCATCCAACGCTGCTTTCAAAGCTGCGATATTGACGAGATTCGCTAAATCGGCTCCAGAAAATCCTGGCGTTCCTCTTGCAACGATTTCAAAGTCAACATCTTTTCCCAATTTCACATTTCTTGCGTGCACTTGCAAGATTTGTTTGCGTCCTTCCACGTCTGGATTAGGTACGACGACAGTTCTATCAAAGCGACCAGGTCGTACAAGAGCTTTATCCAACGCCTCGGGCGTGTTCGTGGCCGCCAAGACAACGATACCTTGGTTATCTGAAGAGTTAAATCCATCCATTTCAGTTAAAAGTTGATTCAAAGTCATGCGAGTATTTTGTGCATCTTTTGGCGAACGTTGAGAGCCGACCGCGTCGATTTCGTCAATAAAAACAATGCAAGGCGCTTGTTTCTTTGCAGCTTTGAATAATTCGCGAACGCGTCGCGCACCGACGCCAACGAACATTTCTTCGAATTCCGACCCGGAAACGTAAAAGAACGGCACATTTGCTTCACCGGCTACGGCTTTAGCCAACAAAGTCTTCCCCGTTCCCGGTGGCCCAACTAAGAGCAAGCCTTTTGGAAGTTTCCCGCCCAAACGCGTAAATTTTTTTGGATCTCTCAAGTAGTGTACAATTTCTTTCAGCTCATTCTTCGCTTCATCGACGCCTTTAACGTCTTTGAAAGTCGTGCGTTTCTTTCTTCTTATTTTTCCGCCTTTTCCATCGCTCTCTTCGATGATTTCATCTTGATTCTGAGGTTTTGGTTGATCCGAGTTTCCTAACAAAGAACGTCCAACCGGTCCTCCTTTATCTTCAAGCAGTGCCCCGGCTCCGGAAACGATGACGAAAACCACACCTAACGAACGAATCAATCGCCAGACTTGTGCTGCAAACGTCGGTTCCAAATGTTGTACGTACAGTGGGGATTTTGGCGTGCCCAAAGCTCCACTGGCCGATGAAGACCCGTTCAACATCATCGCAGCGGCTCCGCCCATCCCAGAATTACTGTTCGTTGTAGTCGCAGATGTTGCCCTTGCGTCGTTAACAGCCTTTGAGAACCCTTGCAAAGTTGGGAATTGCCAACTTCCTCCTGCTTCAGATGGCGACGGGAATCTTCCGTGGTTGAATTTGTTTGCCATCATTGCTTCGCCGCTCGCGCTTCCCGCGGCGGCAGATGTCGCTGCTGCTGCTGAAAATCCTCCCGATCCTCCAAAAGCTGCCGCTCCTGATTGTTGTTGCAACTGCCCTCGCTGTATAGTTTCCAACATGGCCGATTCATTCAGTCTATTTGTCGCCACTAACGCTTTGATGTACTCGCTCAGATTCTTTTCGCTTTGTTGACTTACTCGATTTGTTTCGAACAACTCAATCACTTTATTGCTCTTGTTTTGCTTGTTCAAGAGCTTCAAATGTGCGAACTCGCTGCTACTGTTTGCAAAAGATGACGATGATGATGATGATGTCGTACTCAATCTCTGCTTTTGCGTTTTGATAGTGCTATTAATACTACTCAACAAAGTACTACGACTCTTCAACAATTCTTCGAAAATCTTCTTCGTTTTGTAAGTTTTCATCTCGCTCGATTAGCGCGAGCGAACGAGAAGAAGAAGAAGATGATGATGAAGAAGATAGAGAGAACGTACTGCAACAGGCGTTCTTTTACTTTTTTACTGATTCTATGACAGTCTCTCTGCTGTGATGTGCGGTGATGGTTTGACGTTCTTTTCTCTCCTTTCCTCCTTGAAATCAATCTGCGTCATCGAAAAAAAAACGGCAGCAGCAAAACAGCAGCCAGTCAGCCTGTCAGCACAGCAGCAGCATCGGACAGAAAAAGAAAAAGAAAAAGTGGTTATTATTTATTGTTATTTTATTATTAGCATAAACACGCGTACTAGTACGAAACAGACTTTACTATAACAATAAACATAAAATGCCCAAACGATATTCGAATGGCAATGGGAACAATAACAAAACGAACCAATCCAGGACGAATAGTGGTGGTAACACTGAGAGCAGGAGTAATAATAACAATAATAATAAGGTCAGCCATGGAGGAGGAGGAGGAGGTGGCGGCTTTGTTGGATTGGAAAAGAAGAGGAAAAGAACGACGACGAACGAATTCGCGGCCGGTTTAAGCCTCGATCCATTACTCGTTCCGCGCTTGAAAGCGTATAAGAACGCGAATGGTGCAAACTTACGTGATATCGATGGAGTTCTAGAGCACTTGTTGGAAAGTTTTAGAGAATATAAACGGAAACCGAAGGGCGTTTTTAGGAAAACTGTCGAACGAGCTTGCGCGTTTGTTCAAGACGAGGAAAAGAGACAACGCGGCGGCGGCGCTGGTGGGGATAATGCTAACATTAATAGCGACGATGATGATGATGATGATGACGATGACGATGATTATCCAGAAGAAAATGATGATTCAGAAGATGATGATTCAGAAGACTCCGAAGAATGGAGTGAAGAAGGCGAGGAAAAAGACCGAGGCCACGATATGGATGTCATGAACAGAGCGTTGCAGAGCACGTACGCCACTGCTTCGAGAGGCAGCGGTGGGGGCGAGTTCCATAATAACAACAAAAGTAGCGTTTCAGGAATTCAAAAAGGGTCTGTGCCGAGCGCGTTTGCATCGGTAGATGAAGTAAAAGCGGCGGCGATGAGAGCTTTAGAGAAAGGTGAGATTAATCCTTTCGGAGGGAAGAAAGGTAGCGATATCGATAACGACGACGATGAAGCAAACGAAGAACCGGAGCGGACATTAGCAGAAAAGGCGCAAATTTCGGGGCATGAAAGAGCTGTTCATGCAGTCATGAAAGCGAATCAGCGAAATAATAAGAACAATAAAAATAGCAACGTAGGCAGAACTGAAGTGAAAGATCGACAGTTGCATATAACAACCAACTCTGGTGGATCGAAGAAAGGCGATAAAAAACGTTCAAAACGTAAACGTAGAAGAGAAGCAGAAGAAGACCGAGCTATAGCTGATTTAAAAAAACGAATGAAAGCGGATACGAACTATGATTTTCACGGCGGTGGTGATCGAGAAAATAACGCAGAAAACTTATTCTCGCAAGCAACAAAACCGCGGAAAGTTTCGCTGTCGGATTTAGGAGGCGTCGAAGATGCGTTATCTGCAATTGATGAACTCATACTAAGGCCACTGAAGCATCCAGAGTTGTATGATTGGTTAGGCGTACCACCTCCGAGAGGCGTGTTGTTACATGGGCCACCGGGCTGTGGCAAAACTACTGTAGCGCACGCAGTGGCAAATGCTGCGATTGAAAACAACACAAATAGCGTCACTTTCTTTTGCATAGCAGCTACAGAAATCGTTTCTGGAGTTTCTGGCGATTCTGAAAAACACATCAGGCAACTGTTTCGTGCAGCTAAAGCTGCTGCACCTAGTATCATTTTCATTGACGAAATCGATGCGATTTGCCCAAAAAGGGAAAGTGCGCAAAGAGAGATGGAGCGGAGAATCGTTGCGCAATTTTTGGCATCCATCGATGACTTGAACGTAGATGATGAAGATGAAGAAAATGAAGATGAAGATGAAGAAGGAAATAAAAATATTGATGACGTTATTGACCGTGCTAGCGGTAAAATTGACGAAGAAATGGAAGATGCCTCAAAAAGTAGAGAAGAAAACAAAGACAATGATAGGAATAATAAAATGAAAGAGGAGAAAGGGAAACAGTTAAGGCGGAAACGGCACGTTGTTGTTATTGGTGCGACAAATCGTGCAGACTCTTTAGACGCTGCATTACGGCGATCTGGACGATTCGATCGTGAAATTGCGCTTGGCGTGCCGGACGAACAGGCCAGAGTAAAGATTTTGAAGTGTCACCTGAAAAATCTACGTCTGAGTGGCGATGTCGATGAAATTGAAATTGCAAAGAAGACGCCTGGGTATGTTGGTGCCGATTTGGCAGCGCTCGTAAACGAAGCGGCGACTTTAGCCGTTTCTCGAGTCTTTGAAAATGCTAAGAAAAACGTCGATGAAATCTTAACCGAATGCCGATTGAAGGACTCCGCGCCTCTTTCTACGAATGAACTTATATCCGTTGCTGTGACTAACTTTGATTTCATGAATGCGTTACTCGTTATTCAACCTTCCGCTAAAAGAGAAGGCTTTACAACGACGCCGTCGGTCACTTGGTCGGACGTTGGCGCGCTTGAGGACATTCGTGAAGAGTTGAAATTTTCAATCGTTGAACCGATAAATCGACCTCACGTTTTCCAGTACTTGGGTCAAAAAATATCAACAGGGTGCTTGCTTTATGGACCGCCTGGTTGCGGTAAAACTCTCGTTGCGCAAGCTGTCGCGAACGAAGCCAACGCGAATTTTATATCTATCAAAGGTCCAGAGCTTTTGAACAAATATGTCGGTGAATCAGAACGTGCGGTTAGATCTTTATTTGCGCGTGCGAGAGCGGCGGCGCCATGCGTTCTGTTCTTTGATGAGCTTGATTCTTTAGCTCCTCGACGAAGTGGTGGTGGTGAAGGTGGTGGTGACGCCGCCGTTCGTGTCGTTAATCAGTTGTTGACTGAAATGGATGGCATGGAATCGCGCAAGGCAACTTTTGTTATAGCCGCAACAAACAGACCAGATATGATTGACCCTGCTATGTTGCGACCAGGAAGATTGGATAAGCTGTTATATATCCCGCTGCCTGATAAAAGCGCTCGAGAAGACATCTTGAAAGCTTTGATACGTAAGATTCCAATTTTTTCCTCAGTCGCTGGCGAATCCGTTTCAGAAACGATGACTAACTTGATTCGAGACGTCAGCGATTTCAAACAACTCGAAGGATTCTCCGGTGCCGATTTGGCCTCTTTAGTTCGCGAAGCGTGCGTTTGTGCCATTCGCGAAAACTTAAAGCTCTCTACTGGAGAAGATAGTATGCCGAGTTTACGTCTGGAACATTTTCGTGACGCGAGGACGAAGGTCTTTCCCTCGGTAAACGCGAGAGATCGCGAAGGGTATTTGAAGTTGCGAGATAGTTTGCGCGGTGTAACTGGTGCTCTGAAAAAAGAAATAGAAGAAGATGATTAATTTTTAGGAGTATTGTAGTATATAAATTTCTTCTTCTTCTTCTTCTTCCTTCATCGCACAACGCGTCATAATCTCGTATTTTAGTTTTCTCTCTCTCTCTCTCTCGTCTGTTTGATGTTTGACTTCTGCAGGGCACAAAAATAGTCTCTGCAGTCAGCAGCAGTGTCCAGCAAAATTTTTTATTATTGTAAGAAAAAGATTGTCTGCGCTTTGCGGCTCTCTCTTTACTTTATCGTTGTCGCTACTGCTGCGAAATCTCATTATTACCCTTCCCGCGCGCGCGTTAGTTTTTGCATCAGTTCATCATCATCGATCATGGCAGCAGCGACGTTTAATGGAACACTCGCAAAAATAACATCTTCAACTTCCGAACGACAAAAACAAAATCTTTCGAGACGAATAATAAAAGAACAAAGACGACGCAGAACGAATGTTGTGATCAAAACAAAGGTTGTTAATAATAATAATAACAACAACAATTACGATAAACGATCTTTCATTGAAAGAGATGCGGATAAATCAGCGAGAGTTCTACAAAACCAAGAACCTTTGCGTTTCGGTTTCATCGGTTGTGGGGCGATGGCCGAAGCGATGGCTAGGGGTTTTCTTGATTCGAAAGTTATCGAAGCAGAATCAATTGCATGTTATGGGGGTAAAAATCAAGCAATAAATGGTCGAGCCGATCTATTTAGGAAAGATTTAGGCATTGAAAACATCGTCTCGAATGCATCTGCAGTATTGGACGAGTCAGAAATAATCTTTCTATGCGTGAAACCGAATAAGATGATGAGCATAATTGACGAAATCAAACCGCGAGTGAAACCGTGGCACGTCTTTGTTTCTGTCGCTGCCGGAATTAAAACGTCTGATATCGAAAACCGATTAAATATTGGAATCGATTCAAAGTCGAACAAAAATAATAGTAAAAGCGACAAAAACAACAACGCCAAGGCTGGGGGCAAATATAGACTTTTCAATCTCGGTGGCAGACAGAAAACCTCCGACCATAGTGACGATGATTTTGATAACGATGAATACGACAACACGCAAGATTATGATAAAGAAGAGGTTGCTCCTGCGGCGGTAGCGCAACGAAATGAAGGCGAAGAAGTTTTCTTCGACGAACCAGTATACGACGACGACGGCGAAGACAACGAAAACTTTACAAATATTAAAACCAATGAAAACGCTACGCCTATACGATCGCGTAAAAGTAACGACCTGCTCCCTTCCCCAATGGTAGTCAGAGTAATGCCGAATACACCTTGTTTTGTGCGAGAAGGCGCAATCGCATGTTGCGGAGGTAAAACTGCTGATTTGGCTACTGTTGAAATGATTTCAACGTTATTTTCAAAGTTAGGTTTGTCCGTAATGGTAGAAGAAAGTCAAATGCATGCCGTAGTAGGTGTTTCAGGTTCTGGTCCAGCGTATGTTTTTGCATTCATCGAAGCTTTAGCGGACGGTGGTGTCCTTAACGGACTTCCACGAAATGTTGCTCTGAAACTTGCGTGTCAAACTGTGATTGGCGCCGGGAAACTATGTCTCGAAACGCAAGTCCACCCGGGAGAGTTGAAGGACAGAGTGTGTTCGCCGGGCGGAACGACGATAGCCGCTATGCGAGAACTTGAGAGGAACAATTTTCGCTCTGCCGTGATTGAAGCCGTGACTGCATCGGCGGAAAAGAGCAAGCAAATGAATAAAAGTTAATTGATTGATTGATCTTTTTTTTATTCACAAGCAACAGCTGATGGATAATCTTCATTTTTATCTTTATTGTTTCTAATTATTTATTACTTTATCGATACATACGAAGCAAAGCGCACAAGCACACGAATAATGCCAAGTTTCAGCTTTTCATCGCGGTTGTCCACTGCTCATCATGGAGTGAGAGCTATTTATAATAATAATAATAATAATAATAATAATAATAATAATAATGCGGATAATAAACGTCGAAAGAATGTAACAACCACGATGATGATGAAGAAAAATAACAGTAACGATTTTGATTCAACGAGACGGGATGCTTTGGTTTATGGAGCAGCGTTCTTATTCTCTTCGTTTTCATCTCCTGAAAAAACAGAGGCAAAATTACAAGGGCGAACGGGGGGTATCCCGATAGACGATTTCAAGACTTTACCCGGAACGACAATCAAATATTATGACATAAAAGGCGTGGGGGGTAGCGATGCGTCGGTTTCGTTACCAAAAGGTACTAGGGTTGCAGTGCACTACGATTTAAAGTTTCGATCATTAACGATTGCATCCTCACGAGTGGGCGCAGGCGTAACTGGTGGCATTCCTTACGGATTCAATGTCGGGCTACCTAGTGGTTCACCTGGCGGTGCGTTTTTACCGGCGTTCAACTACGGAATACAAGGCATGGGCATTGGAACGGTGAGAAGAATGTTAGTTCCAGCTGAATATGCTTACGGTAAATATCAAGTTCAAGAGATCCCGCCGAACTCTGAGGTTACTTTAGATTTGGAACTCCTCTCGATTGCGAAGAAATGATAGCAGCAGCAGCAGCAGTAGTAGTATTTATATAATTATATAATAAATTTGTATCATCGACTAAGAATGTCCTGAATGAGATCATCGCCAAGCTTTTTATCTCTTTGGAAGTTACGCATGTGTAAAATGGATACGCAACCTTCTTTTGCGACGTTGTTCCCTTTATACTTCTTTGGCTCTCTCAACTCTAAACCAAAGGTATTTTTCTTATCGTTGCCTGATCCAATCATTTCCAAGGTTTCCCGAAGCGCTGCTAGTGAGTTCATTTTCATATATGGACAGGAAGCACATCCTCCATCCATACCACATCCTTCGCCAGAGGCCGGTCCCGGTATAATTGATAAATTTGACATGGCATTGCTCACTATTTTTCCAGAATACGTGCTATTATTTTTTACTTGCGTGATTGAATCCACGGAAACTGGAAAGATAATTTCACACTCGACGCTCGAATCGTTCTTTTCAAGCTCTTCGGAGACGGCACGCACGATCGATGTAACCATACCCGTTTCTGTCCCGAGAACGAATTTCATGCGTTCCGGTACATACGGTTCATTCATTTCTTCTGATTGTTTGCTATAATCGGTGCAATTATTCTTCGCAGAAAAGAATTCTCTGCTAATCCGTTCTTTTTCGATACCAACTCGTATTTTGGCCAAAATGAAATCTAAAATATTCTGAGTCGATCCAACAACACCCATATTTCGTTCGCGGGCTTCCATTGCTAAGGTGAACATTTCTCCCGGAACCTCAAAATGAGCCGCTTGATACGCGTCCGAGTAACAATCTCGCACAACTCGACACACTTCGCCTCCAAACAAGTGATGCACGACGCACGCACCGTCTCGAAAATATTCCATGTTTTCTAAAACTCTCTTTACAGATTTTTGATTATGTTCTGGGTGCAACTCTTTGATTTCTTCGTCCGACCACGTCGTCGATGCACGCGTTAAAAGCTCAACCAAGTTGCCGCCCATGTAGGTATCGGGCCCATAAAATATTTTAATATCAGGAATCTGCGCTGCAGCCTGTAAAACTGTGTTGACTACGTTCGACGAAGTGCACGAAATAGTTGGAACTTTTGCATTCGCGCTCGCTTTCGTATCTAATCCAGTGTTTATGTAAATGACATGTAAAGAATTTTTCGCTTTCCCAGCTTCTCGCAAATATTTTTCATAAGTTTCCGTTTGTGCTGCTTCTGCTAAAGAACAGCCAATTGCATCTGGAGACATTCGATAAACGTTTGCTTCAGGAAAACCAGCATCGTCAATGATTGCTCGCACATTTTCTGACATGAAGTCGACTCCTAAAACGCACACGTTTTCACACTTTTCGTCTCTCACCATGCGCACGGCCGCATCCGCCATGACTAACGAATCCGAAATAAAAATTCTCGACGCGCACTCTGGATGCTTCGCCTTACAGCGCATTAATACACCTTGTACTTCCGGGTCCATATAAAAATGTGCGACAATTCCACACTTTTTCTCAATCAACAACTTTGCCAACATTTCGACTTGCGCGTCGTCTGGGGTCAAATATTTAGCCTGCGCTTCGGCAAAAGACCCTTTCGGTTCGCAACCTGATTTTGTAACTATCAACGACGGGAACGGATCGTTCTGGAAATCATTCAACAAACTTCTAGCTTGTCGTTTAATAGTTTCCAGAGCGTTCTTGAACCCATTTTGTCGAGAATCAATCTTACTCGTTTTCAAGGAACTTTCCGAAACTCCTCGCAAAGTTTCGTTCACGATTGATTCGACATGGACATCTTCGATTATTTGCTTAAGCGTGTAGCCTTCAAATTTCTTCGTTAATAGTCCTAGAAAACCTCGCGTTATAGCTGAATCTGAGTACGATTTAATTTCAATCACCCTATTTCGTTCTTCTTCTGCTGATTTTGACGATGAAGGTTTTGAGATGATTTTCACCCACGTCTGTGAGGCACATCCCATCACTCGATTCGTTTGGTTCCGTTCTATGAGAGGTAACTCGATCATACTATCTTGCGATTGTAGCAGTCTCCTCGTTGCTTCTTTTCTATCATCCGTTTGTGCCGTTGATGTTTCTGTCGTTGATGACGATATTGATGACGACGTTCTTCCTCGTCTCTCACTATTCACAAATTTTTTCATCGCGTTTGTTTTCCTATCATCACCGTTATTGTTATTGTTATTATTGTTACTTCTCGTAATCGATGAGTTCTCTTCCATGCGTCCTCGTCTTCGCGCTTGCTGTAATCGAACAACAGTAGCGAGAGCGAGAGTAGTAGCAGTAGGGGAAGAAAACGCAACCATTTTTTATGAATTTGCAGAAAAACGTGTTATTGATATTTATGACGACGACGAGGAGCATGCGTAAAACGTGTAAAACGGGCTAACCGCTAACAGCAAGCGAATAATAAAAAATGGTCAGCAGCAAAGAAACGGCACAAAAAAGAAATACTCGAAAAGGGAAGAGTTATCCAAATTCCTCGAACAAATATTGAAGAAAGAAAGAATATAAACGATGATTACTACTACTTCTCCTTCTTCCATTAATCACGTTAAATTTAGTCGTCATAGATATAGCAGCAGCGAGAGCAGTAGTAGTAAAAGTAGTCGTAGCATAAGATTAAGAAGAAGAAGAACGAGTAATAGTACTATTTTGGGTTCATCTTCATCTTCTTCAACATCATCAGCGCAGTCTAATTCTACTCCAACAACAACTACGACGACGACGACGACAAACACAGAAAAAGAAAATGGGCAAAAGCTTTTACAAGGCGAAGTTTCAGAATCGACTGCTTTGCCCGAGAGTTTTTGCATAATCGAAGGCGCGAACACGATATTGGATTTCTCAAAGCTTCAAGTGGATGATATTCAACAAAACTTGGAAAGTCGTAGGCAAAAAGTATTTTTGTTGATGGAAGAGATGAGAAGATTAAGAGTACAATTGAGAATTAAATCGACTGGAAGCGCGTACGAGGAGGAAAATTTGGTTCCAAAGTCAGAGTTTCAATCAGTCGTCCCTGGATTTCCAGTTCTGACCGAAGATTCAATCTCGGATTATCGCATTTATTGGGGCGCTACAGTGTTGTTTTTCTTATTATTTGGCGGTTTGTTCGCCCCAATCGCAGAGGTGAAACTTGGCGTCGGCGGTACTACTTACGCAGATTTTATCAAATTTATCCACTTTCCAAGACAATTGGCTGAAGTGGACCCAATCGTGGCGTCGTTCACGGGAGGCGCCGTTGGTGTTGTTTCTGGCTTTTTTGCAATCGAAATTCGAAGCGCGCAAGAACAACGGAAGAAGGTGTGCATGTACTGTAAGGGAAGCGGATATTTGACTTGCGCAGAATGCGCGACGCCAAACACGTATAAACCTGGGAGATTGATCGACCCAAAGACTGGAAACAAGTGCGTATGCAACGGGTGCTTGGGAACGACGAAAGTTATGTGCACTACATGTTTATGCACGGGGATGGCATTGGTAACAGAACACGATCCAAGAATTGACCCGTTCGATTGAATAAGTAGAAAATTTAAATCTACCAGGTACTGGTACCCTAATACAATTAATATACAAAACCTAATTCTATTTACCTATTTACGCTTCAATCTTCGCAGTCGTTTTTCATCTAATCGCTTTATGACATCGTCTTTAGTTGTAGAATAAGGAGAAGAAGAAGTATTCGTAAGTGGACGAGGGGAAGGTTCATCGTCCAAGGAAGAACTGAAAGATTGCTTCAGCACGGTCGTCGTTTTTCTACTTTCCATCAAATTTAATGCTCTATCTTTATCGATAACGGCTTGCGCAAAAATGTCGCAAAACTCTTTCGAGTCTTCTCTTGTTTCAATTTTGGTTCGCATTACTAAAGCCGGTCGTCTATCTTTTGTTCTTCCAACAACTCTCGCTGGATTCCCGGCAACCATTCCGTTTGCCGGAACTGGTTTTAAAACCAACGAACCAGCAGCTATCATCGCCCCAGACTCGACAATTATGTTCCCTAAAATTGTGCTTCTCGCGCCAATTAAAACGTTATCGCGTATTTTCGGGTGCCTATCGCCAACCTCTTTCCCAGTGCCACCTAAAGTGACGCCTTGAAGAATTGAAACGTCATCACCTATGCTCGCAGTTTCACCGACAACGCATCCCGTCGCGTGATCCATCAAAATACCTCCGCCAAACTTCGCTGCGGGGTGAACATCAACGCCTAGAGCTTCTGAAATCCTAGACTGCAACATTAACGCGTACGTCTTTTGTCCTTTATTCCATAAATAATGTTGAATCCTATGCGCTTGGATTGCATGAAACCCTTTGAACAACAACAACGCTTGCACGTACGAAGTACAGGATGGATCTCTCGAGTAAACTGCTACTAAATCTCTTCGAATCTTGTTCCTCAACTGTTCGCTATCTTCCGCTAATAATACTCTATTAAAAATCTCAATCAATTGCGTAGATAGCAACGTCTTTGTACATAATCGATTCGCAAGCGCAAAGCTCAAAGATTTCTCTAGGCAATCGTGCGCAAGGATTGAACTAAAATAGAACGAACTTAGCATGGGTTCATTCGCCGCTTGCAATTCGGCTTCTTTCTTAAGCTCGCTCCAAAACTGCTCTCGTGACATTTCGTTCGATAAATCTTCGCTATTCAATCTTTTCGGTGCGCGTATTGCGGATTTGCTAGTAGCGTTGCCGTTGTTCGTGTTCGTGTTCGTGTCGTTATTATTAACTCTGAATTTTTGTAGCCTCGAAGATGAACTTGAGATCTCCGTTTTATCTTTTACGTTCGCTCGTGCTTCCGTTTTAAACAGCTTTTCCATCTTATCCTCTTCGTCATCGATTTCCCCGCATAACTCTTCTCCCCACTCCCCATCATCATTATAATCATAATCGCCCACTAAATATCTAGGGTGTGATTCGGCCCATAGGTTTGGTTCTGGCCAGGACGATGCCGACGATGCCTGTTCATCTGGTATTCGTTGCGAACATGTCCTCCAAGAAAAGTGGCTGTCGTTCGTCGTCCTCATCGTTCTCACGACGTGCTGAATACATTTTCTTCTTCCAATCGAAGGACTCGACGAGGCAACCTTTACGGTCATCCTCTGAGGCATTTATGACACAGTCGTCGCAATCGCAATCGCAATCGCAATCTTGCTGAATGCGATTCAAGAGAACGTCAGAGAGAGAAATTAATGCACCGTACTCGTTATTATGATTATGATATATGATTATGAAGAAGATTTACTTTTTTTGATTTCTTCGACATCTTCGTTCTTCCAAATCCAAAATCAGCAAAACCTACTTTTACTCCCCGTAGAAATCTCACGCGCGCTCTTTGAATAATAAGAGCTTAGTAAATAATAATTCAATAATAATTTAATAACAGAGAAAAAATGCGCAAAGTGATTTCGCAGTTATCGTTAGCGTCGAGCAGGAATTTTTCAACGAGCAAGCGTCTTCTCTCGTCTCTCTTCGCATCATCGTCATCGCGACCGTCACAATCATCATCTTCTGCTTCTGCTTCCTCTTCTTCTTTAGATTATGATAATAATGAAACGACGAATAAAGAGCACAAACTGAAAGATTATCTCGAAAATATCATTCGCGAGTCTAACGCATCGTTCCCAAATCTTGAAGGTAAAGTCGTACAAGGCATAGTTACGAAAATCGATTCAAGAAATGGATTTGTCGATGTCGACGTTGGGTTTAAAATGCCCTCATCGTTCGTCTCTGCCGAGTTACCGGAAGATGTGAAATTAGGCGATCGAGTTCCGTTGAGGGTGAAAAGATTGCAAAATCCGTTTGGGGAGATGGATGTCGATTCATCTTCAGTGGACCAGTTTAGAAAGCATCAATTGGCATGGGACGCGATTGCGCAGAAACGGGAGAAGAGGGAATTAGTCACCGGGAGAGTTTTAAATGCTGTCAATGGAGGGTTCGCGGTTGGCGTAGCCGGACACGTCGGGTTTTTACCAAAGAAACTAGCGAGAGACGAAAAAGGGAGGAGACTCGTGCTGGACAGAGACTCGACGCCACCAATTGGGGAAGCAATGAAATTTAGAGTATTGAGCATGAGTGAATCAGGTGGGGCGAGGAATTTTGTCGTGAGTGGGCCCGAATTAGAAGAGAGAGAGCGAGCACCGAGGGAGAAATTTGTTAGTCGACCACCGCGAGATAGGCCAACGACGAATGAGAGACGACCACCGAAACAGAAAAGCTGGGGATAAATACAAAAATATATAGATTGTTGATATACAAGTCGTCGTCCCGGGGAAACTCCGATCGCAGACTCTGCTACGTCTGCGCGGTTGTGCCTTTGAATAGATATAATAATCTCTCACTAGTTATTTCTCTAGCACGTATGTTTCGGTTAATTTTCTTTTTAAAGGCATCGCAACTCGTCTTTTATTAACTTGTGTAAAATCCAAGTCGGCGTATACAATCCCTGGTTTTTCTTCTAACTCTTTATCGTTTAACTTCTCTCCAAATGGACCATATATGCTAGAATAACCATGTGCTTGGTACGATGCACCTTTAACTCTTGCCGGTGAACACGTAGCGACAAACATTTGATTATCAACCGCCCGACATCGTTGCAATAACTCCCAATGCAAGGGCCCAGTGACTGTATTAAACGCCCCGGGATATATCATTCCTAAACACCCTTCTAATGCGCAACATCTTGCGTATTCAGGAAACCTCAAATCAAAGCAAATACCCACACCAAATTTTCCAAAGTCTTTCGTATTCACAATTGTGACAGCTTTCCCAGCAGTCAGCGTTTTTGATTCAAAGAACGTAATTCCACCGGGAATGTCAACGTCAAATAAATGTAGCTTATGATGCGTTCCAATTAACGTACCGTCTGAATCGAAAATATAGCACGAATTATAAAGTCTATTTCGTTCATCTCTAGTCGGTATTGAACCTCCAAAGAGGACGATTTGTTTTTCTCGTGCAATAGTTTGCAAAGCTAAAAAGCACTCACCTTTTCCAATTTCTTCCGCAAACTTTGCAAAGTATTCGTTCCCATACGGGCAGTTCCACATTTCTGGTAAAACTAAAATATCAACTGATGACGAGCTCGAACTCGTCGCTTCCTCGATATTTCTTTGCATCGTTTTGATATTTTCTTCTTTTGAATCAGTCGTTATCAGTTGCAAGCAAGCTATTCTTGCCTTGTTCAAGTTATTAACGACTTTCTCTTTTTCTCCCTCCTCTTTTGTCCGTGTGGTTTCGGACGAGAAAATGTGTCTGTGCGAGCATTGCAATGAAGAAGGAGAAGAAGGAGATGGATTGGACGACATTGTATTCGTTCCTCTTGTTCTTCTTCTAATGAATAATCTAGTTTCAGATAATAAAAATTGATGATGATGGTGGTATTTGGACAGCATATGAATTAAATTCTGAAGAAATAAATAGATGTGAACTTTCGTAAAAGATGAGAACTTTCGATTAGAATAAACACAATAAACTCTATTAAGTAGTAACTCTTTGATTAAACAACACAGTATTCATTTTTGATATATTAAACTAAACACTACTGTTTTTAAGATTATTCTTCTCTTTTATTTTTCATTCCGTATATGCGTCTGTTTTCATCTCTAATTACAAACACATAAAAAACTCTCGTGCGCGCGTTTTTGTTGGACCGGTTTACGATCCGTGCACCTTAATAAATTCCTTCTTGGAGATTTTTTCGTCAATCAAAAACTGCGCCACATTCTTTCGTTGGTCGCCTTGGAGTTGAATGATATCCCCGAGTTCAGAGTCTTCGACAATCGTCCCGTTGCAATTGAACTTTTTCTTACACTCCTTCAAGATAATCTTCTTATTGATCTTCGGGTTTATACCTTGCAACGTCGTCAAGGATTTTCTCCCATTTCTTTGCTGCGTGCGAATGTGGATGTATTTATCTTGAACCGAGTCTGCGTTGACCTTTTCGATCTTTTCTTTCTTCTGCTTCTTTTCCGCTTCTTCTTGATCTTGATCTAACAAGTCGGCTTGATTCGCGAATGGGTCGATACCTATAACCGAAGGAGAGTGTTGTTTTTTGTGAGTAAACGAAATGTTTTTGTCAGTGAGTGTAAAAAGACGAGATAATTGAAGAGAGCGCGCGTTTCTGTTTCTAATCCTATTCATACACGCACATCGCACACACACGCGCGCGTTCCTCTTCTTCTTCTCTCGACATCGTTTTTAATAATAAATTAGTATAGACAATAATAATACTATTATTATTATTACGATTGCGATGATTCGAAACGAATCTTATTATCTATCGATCACGCATCAATCAGCATAAGCATTTGGAGAGGAAGAGCTCGCGTACAAAAATAATGATTCCAAATAGTCACGAACACGAACGAACGCTTTGAGTAAAACGTACCAAATGAAGGCTCGAGCTCGTCCATATATTGAAAGAAAAACGCGCTTTGTTTGTACGTATGTTAGTTGTGTGTTCTTATTAAAGAAGAAGTTGCGACTAGGGCAGAGAGAC
>Ga0115001_10000499_pt1 | contig 28864 bp, 23 predicted proteins | sample ArcticOcean_MG_C_12_FD_89869 | JGI IMG/M metagenome (GOLD analysis project Ga0115001, IMG submission 89869) | Marine microbial communities from western Arctic Ocean - ArcticOcean_MG_CB8_130 | ecosystem: Environmental > Aquatic > Marine > Oceanic | place: Arctic Ocean: Canada Basin | collected... | reverse complement strand
TCTACTTCTAAAAACTCAGCACCCATAGAGTTAATTTGTTCTTTTACTTCTGGGCGAGTATCAAAGGCTCTCACTATAGCGCCTAAGCTACCTGCCGCACCCAGGGCCGCGAGGCCTGCAACGCCTGCGCCTATAATCAGCACTTTAGCTGGGGGCACTTTGCCTGCAGCAGTGATTTGGCCAGTAAAGAAACGACCAAAATGATGGGCTGCTTCAATCACTGCGCGATAACCGCCAATATTAGCCATAGAGCTTAAGGCATCCATCGACTGTGACCGAGATATACGCGGCACAGACTCCATAGACATGGCAGTAATATTGCGCTGCGCTAATTGTTTAAGCTGGTCTTCGTTTTGGGCGGGTGCCATAAAGCTGATCAAGTGGCCACCATCTTTGAGCAAGTCTAGCTCATGGCAAGCTTGAATAGGATGCTCTAAGAGCGGATTCACCTTAAGCACCAAATCACTTTGGTACACGGCTTTAGTATCCGTATTAATCAAGGCGCCAGCAGCTTGGTATGATGCATCATCAAAGTTTGCTGCAAGGCCTGCATTAGTTTCAATACAAACATCAAAGCCAAGCTTTATGAGCTGCTCTACTGTTTTGGGTGTGGCAGCGACTCTAGTTTCGCCAGCCATAGGTTCTTTGGGTATACCGATAAGCATGGAATTACCTGTGCGTGGGGTAGAAAAATCTATATGAGTGATTTACCTGTTTTGCTAACAGGTCGCTTAGAAAAAGCGTGTTACATTTTTATCAATAACACGACAAAAGTGCAATGGAAATGCCTATAAGAGTGCTAAATAATTAACATATTACAAAAAATAAATGAAATAGGCCTTCATATAGGCGAAAAAAAACTTGCGCTGCCATTTTACTAGCAAAACACAGCGCATAGTGCTTGGTGAAAGTTAGCTATTGATTGCTAAGTGCACCCAAATACTCGCCCCATAACCTAGGGCAATAACAGGCGTCCATTTAAGGTGGCTAAAAAACGTGTATTGGCCCCTAGCTTGGCCCATTAAGGCAACCCCTGCTGCAGAGCCTATAGATAATAAACTACCACCTACACCAGCTGTTAAGGTGACCAACAACCACTGCGAATGAGGCATATCTGGGTTCATAGACAATACCGCAAACATCACTGGTATGTTATCTACCACAGCAGACATAATGCCCACTAAGATATTGGCATTAGTGGCGCCAAGCTCACCATATATAAATTCAGACGCCATACCTAGGTAACCGATGAATCCTAGGCCGCCTACGGCTAAAATAACACCATAAAAGAAAAACAAGGTGTCCCATTCTGCTTTAGCTATTTTTGAAAAAATGTCAAACTTATAAGGGTCTTCTTTTGATCCAGGAGGGATACTAATACCATGAGACCATGAATGTGACTTACGACCCAGGTAATAGCCGTAAAGCTGCAAATACACCAAACCTGTCATCATGCCAAATACAGGCGGTATGTGTAGGAAATTATGGAAGCTTACCGCAGTGGCTATGGTCATAAGAAACAAAATCACGATGGTAAATCCACCATATTTCATGCCTATGTTGCCCGCAGACACTGCACCTGGTTTGCCATGGGGAATTGCAAAATGCATGATGGTTGCCGGAATCAAAAAGTTCACTACAGAAGGGATAAATAGGTGGAAAAACTCTGTGAATTCCACCACACCTTTTTGCCAAACCATAAGTGTAGTGATGTCTCCAAAGGGGCTAAATGCGCCGCCCGCATTAGAGCTCACTACAATATTAACACACGCAATGGCTACAAAACGCGGCTCTTTATCACCTACTGCCAATACCACAGCACACATAATTAAAGCGGTGGTAAGGTTGTCTGCGATAGGAGAGATGAAAAAAGCTAAGATGCCTGTGAGCCAAAAAAGGGCTCTATAGGAGTAGCCTTGTTTCACCAACCATAAACGTAAAGCGTCAAACACACCACGCTCTAGCATGGCGTTAATGTAAGTCATGGCCACTAACAAAAAGAAAAACAGTTGAGAGTATTCTAAAAAGTTGTGCTCTATGGCAGGTTTAATGGCGCCAGATTGGCCTTCTATATTGTAAGCCACCGCAATAATGATCCATATCAAACCCGCTGCAAGCATCACGGGCTTAGACTTTCTAAGGTGAATCTGTTCTTCAAATATCACCAACACATAAGCGATAAAAAACACAGCTAATGCAGCGAAGCCTACCCAATGGTGAGTTAAATCTATAGGGGTGGAAGCCAGTGATACGTCACCAGAGGCCAAGGCCGTAGTGCTAAATAAGGCACTAAAAATAAATCCGCCAAACAAGGCGATGGTGTTTTTCATGATCAAAAATCCGAAGATAAAGTATAAAAAATATTTAACAACACATTATTACACTAGCTTGGGTAGGAAACAATTCTTCTTGTGGTTTTGGCACCTAAAAGCGACTAAAGTGCTACAAGGGCTGCATGGGCTGCAAAGGCTGAAAGGGCTGAAAGGGCTAGAGCATTTTTGGATAACATAAAAGATCCATAAAAAAAGCCCTGCTCATAAGCAAGGCTTTTTTAGTCTCTAAAAATAGCGCCCATAGGCGCTTATTTAAGGAGCGCTTGGTGGTGCTACGATGCCTAGCTCATCCAGAATAGCTTGGGCAGCAACAGTGTTCAGGGCACTTATCTGTTGATAAGAATTTGCTGGGAAATACCAAGTGTGCCTGACAAAATCACCATCTTCAATATATGCCTTTACCAAATCATCAGTATCCACTACTATTTTATTTAGCATTCTAGGGTGTCTAACAAGCAGTGCTTGTTTGTCGCCATAGGTTTTTATTTCCCAAGTGCCAGGCGTAGCAGATGCTAAAGGGTCTAGAGTTACTTGCCCATCCGTTGTTTTGAAGTACTTAACTGTGCCATAAACATCACCAACACTACCAGTGAGCTGGAATCGCACGTCATCCGCCAAATATTCATTAAAGATGTGGCCTGTGGTGGCAGAAGCACCTTCTGCCACTAGTAACGCGTCTAAGCTTTTAACGTGTGGGTTGGCTACAGAGCCATAAACAACATTACAGTTGCCGCCTAGCGTGGCAATTGCGGTGCCACCACATGAATTATTTTCACCATGACCCTCTTGATGATAAATAGTTAATGACTCGTTTAAACTCAAAAAGTCATATGCATACATTTTACTGTTGGCTGGGAAAGCTGCAAGGCCTTTGCCGCGTGAGCTGAACAGCTTGGCATATTCAGGCATGATAGTGGTTATTTTTTGTTCAGATACATCGTCCTGTGAGAAAGAATATCGGATTTTGTCTACACCATTGTCAGCCTCAAATTGCCCATTTTCTTTTGGGGTGATCGAGTAGGTTCGAGATGTTGACTCGGTAATCTCTTCCCATGTTTTAGTTCTGTAGAAGTAAGTCAGACCTTCTTCGTGGTGAGAGTCCTCTGACCACTTACCATCTTTGTAGTAATAATCTTCATTGAAGTGAAGTTTTTCGGGGGTCAATGAAAAACTTCTGTAATCAATACTTGATAATAAAGTCTCGTCAGAATCTTCGGGTGTGTATGAACTTATATCTAAATTAACAGAAGTAAGTTTTTCTAGCTCAGCCGATGTGATCTTTTCGCGCTTTGCAGCAGCCTTTTTTTGGGCAATTTGGGCGCTGATGTCTTTGGTATCTAGTTGAATATCTAACTGTTCCTTTAGTGTTTTAACATCAAAGTCTTTTGCAAGAGTCTCTTCATCGACGCTTATTTGGGCAGTGATTCGCGCCAAATGTTTGTTGATGCTATCCATTATTAAAGCAAACGACTCTTTTTCGTTGCCCGTTGAAGCGACTTCAGCTAATGCACTCTTCAAAGCCTCGGTCTGCTCTGCTATTAGAGCGGCTATAACTCGTGCGGTTTTATGTAAATCTGTGTATTTTTCTTTGTTGGCATCAATTTTTTGCTTCGCGACGAAATCGTCAAACAAGCTGACTTCTGTGTCATCAACCATCGATAGTGCTGTTTTTACTTTAGTTTCTGCGTCTGCAGCGCTAAGTGCTGGGTTATTTTCGATCTCTTGCTGCACCAAAGTTGTGATGGGGCTTACAAACTGGTGCTTACCAGCAGGGGCTTTCATAACATAAGGCTTGCCTACTAATTCCCCATCATCTTCATCAACTGTTTGCGCACTCACTTCTACCAGTAAGGGTTTATCGATATCAATACCCGGTGCGACTGTAATGTCGTAAACGCCGCCCGCTATCGTTGTGTCTTGTGGTTCCGCGTCTTCACAAACACCATTTTCATTGACATCAAGGCAAACCTTGGCGCCACGTAGATAACCGTCTGCGGCAGTGCCAGTAATAGTAGTTGACTTATCCACTGCTGTTTCGCTACCGCATCCATAAAGTAATGAAAAAACCAGGCTCGAGGAAAGGATTTTTAGTAAAGGGTGATGTTTTATAAGCATTATTGGTGGCCTTTTTAGCTTCAGCTATTATTTTTTCATTTAAAATTATTACCATTTGATTTTCGAACTTTACATCACTTATAATAACATTTTAATATAAGATATCTGAAAGAATGTATTTTGAAGAATTCATTACTTTGATGAGTGTGTTTGTAATGGGGGAGGTAAAGCGGCTTAGGGCTATAAAATAGGAAACTTATGACGTATAGCCGCATCTATTTCTGGGTCTATATAGGTAGGCTCATTTTGCAGCAATTGCACAGCTTTCATTTTAGCCCGATCCCAGTGATCCATAGATCCTAATTCTTGCCACACGATTGGCTCTTCCCGGTCAGCAAGTTTAGGGTAGTAATAATCTCGCTCCATAGACTCCATAGTTTGTGGGGCATCTATAAAATGCCCAGAACCGGTCACAGCGGCCTTAATAGACTCAAAACCCAGAGCCTCATCGGTGACTTCAATACCACGAATAGTACGATGCACATGGGATAACATTTCATCATCCATTACAAAGGCTTCAAACGATACCCCAAGCAAACTGGCCATCATGCCCGAAGATTCATACACCATGTTGCCCCCGGCTAAACCACACGCTAGTGCCGAAAGGGCTTTTTCCATACCCATCTGAGCATCAGGAGCTTTAGCATCGGTCATACTAGATGCACATCCAGAGGGCAAGCCCAAACTATTGGAGAGTTGAGCTGAAGCAGCATTAAGCAATGCCATCTCACCACCACCACCGCGAAAAGCCCCCGTGCGAAGATCTATAACTAATGGCCAATTAGAGAATATCATTGGATAACCTGGCTCAAATACATTCACCATAACCAGCGCTGCTAGAGTTTCTGCCAAGGTTAAAGCCAGTGTGCCTGCCAGTGGTGCAGGCGACGTCGCTCCTGTCATGCCAGCCACAATATTACTCACAGGCACGCCGTGTTTCATACATTCCAAAGCCACCATTACTGCATCTTCACCATATTTAAGCGGCGAAATAACGGGGCTAATATGGGCTTTGCAAAATGGCTTTTCTGCAAATTTACCAGGCCCTCCTAAGGCCATGTCAAACATTTCTACAATGGGAGCCACATGCTCTGGCAACGTAAAACTTGTGGCCACAGGTTTAGTGGTGCCTTTTAACAAAGCATAGGCTGTGTTGATGTCTAGCTCATACAAATCAGGCACATCGGTGGCCACACAGCAGCGAGTAAACCAAGCCACGTTGGGTAACTGATCTACCAAACGAGTAAGGTCGTGCAAATCGGTTAACGTGGATGATCTGTACACCCCAGTGTGTAAATCTAACGTTTGCACTGCAGCGCCACCGGTACCAAAGTAAACTTTGTCTGCGCCTACCTCGATATTATGCTTTGGGTCGCGGCCATAAAAAGTAAATTGTTTACATGCCCCTGCGATAATTTTTTCAACCATTGCAGGTGGATAACACAAACGGCCTGCATCATTTAGCCTTGCGCCATATTCCAACGCCTTATCAAGCAATATGGGCGGCACATCTGCCATGCCTATCTCATCTAAAATCTTCAAAGATTCAGTATAAATACGTTGCACTTTTGCAGGCGTTAGCGGCTGATACTGCCCACCAGCCTGCCCAGGTGCGCAAGGGTTTGTAACTGGTGGTTTAGCGCGCTGTGCGTGCTTGGCTGCTCGTGCAGAAGGTCGTCTAGCCACGGGGCACCTACTCTTCTTTGCTGCGTGGCTTTAGATTTTGGGGGTCGTATAAACACCGATCCACCTTTTTAGCTTGGTAATGGGTGCCTATAATTTGGATGGTGAAATCATCCGCCGCTTTGGCCACATCAGCTTTAATGTAGGCATAGGCTAAATTTTTGTTAATGCGGTGGCCATAGCCTCCTGAAGTCACTACCCCTACCTGCACACCCTCATGGAAAACAGGGTCACCACCATGGGCAGGCGCTACATCAGTCATCACTTCAAAGGTGCATAAGGTGTGTCCACAGCCTTTTTCGATAGCCGCTAACAACGCCTGCTTACCCACAAAGTCTTGTTTGTTTAGGTTAACAAAGCGATCTAGGCCTGCTTCTATAGGGTTAAATTCATCAATAATGTCAGCCTTCCAATGCAAGTAGCCCTTTTCCAAACGCATAGATTCGGTTGCATAAAGGCCAAACTTAGTTAAGTTAAAGGCTTTCCCAGCACTATCTAGTAAGGTCCATACTAAGTAGAGTTGCTCATTGGGAATATGCAATTCGTAGGAAAGCTCTCCAGAAAAGCTCACACTCATGGCTAGCACTTGTGCATGCCCTAAGGTCATCGGACGTGCTTGCATCCAACCAAATCCTTTTGCACTCCAATCACAACGAGGTGATAAAGACTGCAATAAATCGCGCGACTTAGCTCCTGCAACGACCAAGATGGTATGGCTACTAGCCATTTCTGTAAGCGTCACTGTCGCTGGCATTGTGGTAGCCAAATAATCTCTATCATGCCATTCTGCAGCGGCAGCACTGCCATACCAGAAGTGATTTTCTCCTAGCTTGGCAAGGGTAGCCTCACACAGCATGCGGCCATTTTTATTGAGCAAGTAGCACAAACGAACTTGGCCTACTTGCTTGGGTATACCGCCACACACCAAATGATCTAGCCATTGTTGTGTGCCTTCGCCTTTAAGTTCATAACGATTAAAACCAGACACCTCCATCACACCTACATCTTTTTGGAGGGCGGCTATTTCTTGTGCCACAATAGGATGAGATTCATTAAAGCGGTAGGTGGCTGTTTCTTCAAAATCTGGCGTGGGCTTAAACATCAACGCCCGCTCCCAGCCATTCACTGTGCCCCACACAGCGCCTAGTTGATCTAACACAGGGTAAAGAGGTGTGGTACGAGCAAGTCTTCCCGCAGGGCGCTGCTCATGAGGCATGTGGTAATGGAACTCGTTTTGGTAGTCTTCTATGGACTTTAGGCAAGTGAGCTCAGTGTTGGCATACTGCGTGAATCGTCTTGGGTCTGTGTACCAAGAGTCCCATTCAGACTGGCCTGATACAATAATTTCTGCCAAAATTTTACCATGACCGCCACTTTCCCCAATGCCAGCACGAAGGCCAATGGCACAATAGGCATTTTCGATCCCAGGAATGGGCCCGATCAATGGAGCACCATCAATAGTATAGGTGATTGGGCCGTTAATAATGGTGTGAATGCCTGCGGTTTGTAGCGCTGGTAAACAGTCAAAAATACCTTCCATATTGTCTAAACAACGATCTAGGTCATCTGGACACAGGGCTTTAGTAAAGTCTGGACTGATGCCGTCCATACCAAAGGTTTTACACCCCTGCTCATACACCCCTACTAACAATCCATTCTTTTCTTGGCGGCAGTAAAAGTCATCACGCGGATCACGGATAATCGGCACGCGCTTATCCAAAGCTTCAAGTTCTGGCATAGTATCGGTCAGAAAATACATGTGTTCCATGGAAGTGACGGGGTGGTTAACGCCAAGCATATTACCCACTTCATTCACTCGATAACCTGTGGCATTCACTACTTTTTCACAGGTAATGTCACCTTTAAGGGTATGTACTATAAATTCGCCATTGGCTTTGCGAGTAATATTTTCTACTGGGTTAAAGCGATACACTTTAGCGCCAGCTTCACGGGCTTTACGAACCATGGCAAACGTAATACCTGCGGGGTCAATGTCGCCATCTAATGGATCCCACCAAGCGCCCAACAGACCTTCTGGATTAACAAGGGGATGGCGCTTAGCAATTTCGGCTGTGTCAATAAACTCCATGTCGGCACCCATGCCATTAGCCATACCGACCATGTGCTTGTAGGTGTCTACTTGCGCTTTGGTGTTTGCAAAGCGCATACCACCTGTAAAATGGTAAGCAAAAGGAAAATCTGCATCTTCAGCCAACTTTTTGTAGAGTTGAATACTATGGCGTTTAAGGGCAACAGCGGTCTGGTTAGCGCCAAACTGAGTCACTTGTGCTGCAGCATGCCAAGTGGACCCAGAGGTCAGCTCATCACGCTCTACTAAGGCAATGTCAGTCCAACCGTGGTCTATAGCCAAATGATAAAAAACTGATGCACCCGCAATGCCACCGCCAATGACGACCACACGTGCGTAAGAATCTACCCGTTCACTCATGCTATAACCTCTACTACTGGCCCTGATAAAGTCAGCACCTAAATTAATGATGATCACAATTTACTCACCCAAAGGTGTTCACACAAGCAAAAAGTATTGCTTTATGGTTCAAAAATATTCAACAATAGACCCATGAAACACTCTCTACCCCCTCTGGAATCGCTCAAGGCTTTTGAAGCCGCGGCAAGGCGCTTAAGTATTACCTTAGCAGCAGATGAACTGTGCCTCACTAAAGGCGCAGTAAGTTATCAAATCAAACGCTTAGAGCAGCATCTTGGGCAGCCATTATTTAAACGGACAACGCGCCAGATTTTGCTCACTGATGCTGGCCAAATGTTCTATCAAACCACTCAAAAAGTATTTGAAGACCTGTCTAACCAGATACGCCTGCTCAACCAAAACCACCAGCAAAATTTAGTGATTGCAGTCACAAGCTATGTGGCCTTGCGCTGGTTATCACCAAAATTAGCCAGTTTTTGCGCCCAAAACCCTGATATTAATGTCATTATTCAGCATGCCATCAACCAACCTCATTTTAGTCAACAAGGTGTAGATATTAGTATTCGTTGGCAAGAATGCTTAGGCGGTTTAAGTAGCGACTCTAAAATACAATTGCCCATGCCCATGTTTGCTGTGGCTAGCCCAAGGCTAATAGAGCGTTATCAGCTGCTAGCAGGCGGCTTAGATAGGCCAGAAAATCTTGGCCAAGCGCCTTTTTTGAGCATTCCTTTATTATGTGAAGAGAGAGATTTAGATATATGGCAGATGTGGTGCCAAGGGCAACCCCTAGCCAACCCTAGACATATGATAGAAGATGCCAATGTTAGAGTGCAGGCAGCTATTGATGGCCAAGGTATTATGCTGGCAGATGCTTTGATGCAAAACGAAATAAATAATCATAGCCTTGTGCCTGTGAGCACCCACCAATTGCTAGGTTATGGGTATGCTATTTCTCCTCATTCTGCCAACCCTCAAGTGCAGCTATTAATGCGCTGGTTACAAACCTAGGAACACTTATTTTAACTAGTGTTATCAGCCACAAAAGTGGCTATAGTGAGCAACCAAACTTTTATTAGAAGCCTGCCATATGTCTAGCACCTCAGAAAATCTAACAGGCATGCTTTACATGACCCTATCCATGGGGTCATTTACGCTAGCAGATTTAGCTTTAAAGTGGGCCTGTGAAATATTACCCACCGGGCAAGTGATGCTCATTTTGGGCTTGGGTTGCTGTGCTTTATTTTGGTCTGTCACTCAGCGCAACCAAGAAAAAGCCTTTAGTCGGGTGTTTTTCCTGCCTGCGGTGCTGCTGCGCACCTTTGGTGAAGCAGTGGCTGTTATCTTCATTTTTCTAGCCCTGATCCATTCTGCTTTTACTTCTGTGGCAGCTATTTTACAAACATTACCTTTATTGATGACGTTGATTTCATTCATATTTTTGGGTGAAAAAGTAGGCATGCACAGGCTTTTAGCTGTGTTGGTGGGTTTTGTAGGTGTGTTATTGATTATACGCCCAGGCCTTGAAAGCTTTGATGTATTTTCTTTGTATGCAGTGCTTGCCGTGGTTGGCATGTCAATGCGCGATGTAGGTTCGCGCTTATCACCTGCTAGTATTTCTGCATCGATGTTAGCGCTTTATGGTGCTATGACATTTGTAGTGGTTGGGTTGGTGATGATGTATTTTGGCGGCAGCAAAGTGCCCTCTTTAGAGGCTAGCATGTATTTGATAGCGATGATCTTATTTGCCTCAAGTGGCAGCTATTACGCCACTAAGGCCATGCGCATAGGCGAAGTGTCGGTTATTAGCCCATTGCGCTATACGCGCCTATTGTTTGGCATGTTGGTAGGGGTATTTATTCTTAAAGAACAGCCTGATCAATACATGCTTTTAGGTTCAGTCATTGTGGTGATGGCTGGGCTTTATGTGTTGTTTAGAGAACAACTTCAGCATAAAACTCAATAATGAGCCAAAGTAGTCTTCACCTGAGCGACCTTCACAAGGGTGCCCTGCTTATTCTATTGTCTGAGATGGCATTGGTGCTTACTGGGGTGATGATTCACGCACTGGTAAAACACGTCCCCACCGAAGTATTGGTATTGGCACGCAATGGCCTAGGCTTATTGTTTTTTATGCCTTGGTTGTTGCGTAATGGTACCCGATGCGTGGTTACTTCTAAGCTACCACTTCATTTATCCCGTTCGTTGATCGGCCTTTGCGCCATGTATTGCCTGTTTTATTCTTGGGGGCATTTACCTCTAGCCCAAGCTGCACTGCTAAAACAAACAGCTCCTTTATTTATTCCTATTGTTGGTTTTATTTGGCTTAAAGAAAGCATAAGTGCCTGGACTTTTATAGCTATCTTAGTAGGCTTTGTAGGTGTGTGGGTGGTGCTAAACCCTAGCTAGCACACACAAATACCCTGGGTGGCTTTGCTTGCTATTTTTGGCGCATTTTTAGGGGCTACCGCTAAAGTGGTGGTGCGTAAACTAACGCTGACCCAAAGCAGCCTGGTGATAGTGTTTTATTTTTCTTTGTTTAACACCTTGTTTTCCCTAGTGCCTGCCATATTGGTATGGAATACTCCAAGCCTTTTATTGCTGGCGGGCATGGCATTAATGGCAGGATTTGCCACCTTAGCACAACTGCTTTTAAGCAAAGGGTATCGTTATGCACCTGCAGGGCAATTGGGTGCATTCACTTATGGTTCAGTTATTTTTGCAAGTATATTAGGCTGGTTGCTTTGGGATGAACTAGTCACCTTTGAGGCGATGATAGGGATGGCTTTAGTGGTGGCCTCTGGTGTGATTGTATTATTAGCTTCAACTAGATCAAAAGCCTCAAGATCATCCTAAACTTAAGATGAGCTTTACCTGCTTGTTGTTTTTAATGAGTTTGCTAAATTGCACTATGATCTTAAACAGCACTGTGTAATAGTGTTGCATTAATTATTGCTTGTCATTAAGCCCTCTCAATCGCAACACAAAGGCAACAATCTCATGCACTTAGCTCCTTTTTTAAGCATTTACGATATCCATGAAAAGGTGTTGGCTGATGCAACATATGCTATTGATTTAATACACCAAGCCCACGCACATATAGAGCAACATGAGCCGCAGTTACAAGCATTTAGGGCCATAGGAACGCCTTCACCCATTAACCAAAAAGGCTTTTTGTCTGGTGTGAGTGTGTCAGTTAAGGACCTTTATGCTGTGACGGGTTTTGATACTTTCGCAGGCTCGCCCTTAGCACTAACCGAATTTGATACCTCAGGCACTTTAGTAGAGCGTCTCACAAAGGTTGGCGCCCATGTTTGTGGTAAAACCCACACGGTAGAATTTGCCTTTGGTGGCTTAGGCACCAACCCCCATTGGCCAGTGCCGGTCAATCCATTTGATACCCAACAACACCGTGTGCCCGGTGGCTCTAGCTCTGGTGCACCCGTATCATTATGGATGGGAGCTTGCCAGCTGGCCTTAGGTTCAGACACTTCAGGCTCTGTGCGTGTGCCTGCGGCTTTTTGTGGCACATTTGGCCTTAAAACAAGTGTGGGTAGATGGGAGAAAGATGGCATTGTGCCTTTATCACCCAGCATTGATACTGCTGGGCTTTTGGCCCTAACTGCAGCTGATGCACTATGGGGATTTGCAGCGCTAGACCCTGCCACCAGCAATAATCCTCAAGCATTTATTGCGCAAAATACGGCCACACCAAAAAGCCTTAAAGGTGCTCGTATCGGCGTGATTACAGCTCTATTTGAAGGCTGTGAGGGCGGTATTGATACGCGTGTATTAGCAGCCCTAGCTCAGCTAGAAGCACAAGGTGCAATTTTAGTAGATCTGGACTGGCCTTATCTGGAACAAAGCTATGAACTATTCTCACAAGGTGGTTTTTCGGCTTTAGAGTTTCCTGCATTTATCCGTTCCAAAGAGCGTAAACCATGGTTTGATCAATTAGCACCCAGTACCAAAATGCGCTTTGCTCATCTTACAGATGCGGATATGAATGATGCGCCTGCACGTATTGCCGAAAAAAGTGCGCTTATAAATACCTTTAACCAAGCCGCAGAAGAAGTGCTAAAAAGCGCGGATTTTGCAGTGTGTCCAACCTGCCCTATTAGTGCACCCACTTTGGCCGATGTAGAAAACAGCATGGAACATTATAAAGAGCGCAACTTCAAAGCCTTGCGCAATACCCAAGTGGCTAATCTACAGCACCTTTGTGCCACCACACTGCCTTGTGGGTTGGATGACTATAATATGCCGTTAGGTTTGCAAATAATGATGGGGCATAACCAAGATCAAGAGTTGATGCTGTGGAGCGTTGCTGTGGAAACTATTATCGGTGATGCACTGCATCACTATGGTAAGGCATCATGATACTTAAGCCTGCTGGCATTCAAGCTTACACACTGCTCACGATACAAGGTGCTGTGTGGGGTTCATCATTTCAGGCTATCAAATATGCATTGGATGGGTTTGGGCCTATGACTATTTCTGCTGGGCGCATATTAATTGCTGCCTTGGTGTTACTAGCCTACGCTTTAATGAAGGGAGACCGCTTGCCTCGTTCCCCTTGTGTATGGATGAATTTTTTGCTCATTGGGTTTTTTAGTTGCGCCCTTCCTTTCTTTCTTATTCCTTGGGGGGAGCAAACATTAGATTCTGGCAGAGCTTCCATTTTTATGGCCACAAGCCCATTAATAGCGATAGTGCTGGCCTATTTTACTAGCAACAACGAACAAATTACCGGTTACAAAGCGCTGGGATTTATCATCGGATTTATTGGAGTGTTGTTTGTTATAGGGCTGGATACTTTCGACTCTGGCGTAGGTGAGTTATTGCCTCAGCTTGCCATTATTGTGGCTGCTGCCTCTTATGTTGTGTCAGGTGCCATGGTGAAGCAAATGAAAGGGGTGAGCAGCGCTATGCTGGCAGCAGGTGTATTGCTTGGGGGCTGTCTTGTTACAGTGCCTGCTAGCTTGTTGCTAGAGAACCCCCTGGCTGATGTAGCTAATGTGTCAGACTCAGCAATTATTGCCTTAGTCTATTTGGGTTTGGTACCTACTGGTGCAGCTTTTTTTGTGCGTTTTTACCTGATTAGAGTATACGGCTACACTTTTATTGCTCAGGTAGGTTATCTAGTGCCTTTATTCAGCGTGTTATTTGGCGCTGTTTTGCTAGATGAAACTCTCACCATTTCAATGTTTGTTGGTTTACTATTGATCTTTGGCGGCATTATGATTAGCCGCAGGGGTGCCAAGCACTCATAAATTGTAAGCGCCTGATTACAAAGAGAAGCTCATCACAGGCTCGCCCAATACATCCATACGCGGATCAATGCCTAGCCCCGGTGAGGAAGGTGCAGTGACCCAACCATCGCGGCGATCAAAACCACCTTTGTGGGTTGCATCAGCTGTGGTGATGCTCACCATGTCTCGAGTGTCTAAGATACAACGCAACAAGTGCGCGGGAATAGTTTGGCCCAAATGAGCAATGGCAGCAAAGGCAATGTCAGAACCCACAGTGTCCTGCACGCTAAGGCTATAGCCTGCAGCAATACACATGTCACGCTGGCGACGACAAGGGGTTAGACCTCCATTTTTGGATATTTTAAGCCCTACTCCTTCTGCACCATCGTCGCTAATCAATTGAGCTATGGCAGCATCACTGGTGGCTAGTTCATCCCACACCATAGGTATAGATGTGCGCTTTCTAAGGGACATATGCTCACGCCATGTGGCACAAGGCGCTTCCAGCACAATATCTGCATGACTGGGTAATAAACGTAAAAAACGCAACGCCGTTTCTACACTCAGCCCGCCATTGGCATCTACGATGAAGTACTCTCCTAATTGACGGTCAGCTAAACACGCCATCACCCGATCAGCATCTAACTGAGGGTCTTCGCCAATTTTTATAGAGTGGCCGCGATAGCCTTGCAATCTGTGGGCCTGCACACGAGCACGCATAGCTTGTGGGTCTCCTGCATAGATGGAGGAAATAACAGCCATAGGCTGCTGCGTGCGGCCACCCAATAGATCACATACAGGCATGCATACTGCTTTTCCAAATATATCCCAGCACGCAATATCTATAGCCGCTTTAGCGTGACCATGGCCCACTAAAGCACTATCCATAGCATCATAAACTCTATCTACTCTGCGCGGGTCAAGGCCCAATATCGTAGGCGCTATTTCTGCAATACCTGCCCTCACGCCCAATGCGTGAGCGGCTACATAAGTGGCCCCAAAGGGCGTGCTTTCTCCAAAACCAGTTAGGCCATTATCGCTAGTCACACGCACTATGGTGGCGTCAAAGCTTTCATATTCTCGGCCACCAGATAAGCGGTAAGTGCCACCTGCATAGGGTAGGTCCACTTGATACACATCAATTTTACTAATTTTCATCATAGCAACCTGCATATAAGACTGTGGGCATAATGACTTATTTAGGCCTCTGGGATAAGCACTAACTTACCAGTAAATCCTTTTTTCAAAAAATCTGTTTGTGCTTGATGAATGTGTTCTAGCGGATAGGTTTTAGCGACCACTGGCCTAATTTCATCTGCTTCAATGTAGCTTACCAAGTTGTCAAAAACTACCTGCTCTTGATAGGTGCAACCAAAGAAAGTGAGGTCTTTAAGATATAGTGTGCGAATATCTAATTCCACCATAGGCCCAGCGATAGCGCCAGCAGTAGCATAACGGCCACCTCTGCGAAGCACTTCAAGTAGCTGCGGCCAACCTGGGCCTGCAATTAAATCCACCACTAAATCCACCGAATCAGTGCCTATGGCTGCCACAAGATCGGCCCCTCGTACCACTAGTATGTCAGCCCCCAAGGCTTTTACATCGTCATGCTTGGCACTGCCTGCCACAGCAATAACATATGCCCCACGGCGTTTTGCCAGCTGCACAGCCGCAGAGCCTACACCACCTGATGCCCCTGTGATTAATACTCGCTCACCTGCTTTTAGGCCTGCTCGGTGTAGCATATTTTCAGCAGTAGAATAAGCACAAGGGATAGAGGCTAGCTCAACATCGCTCCATGATGTATTCACTGCGTAAGCTTCCACACTTAGCGCACAAGTATATTGTGCAAAGCCACCATTGAGCTCAGACCCAACAGTAATACAGTCAAAGTCACTAGTGCTGTTTACGCTTTGCTGCATAGAACGCACGATAACCCGCTCACCTATACGTTCAGAGTTAACTCCTAACCCTACAGCAATGACTTCACCACAAATGTCAGCGCCTTGAACGATAGGTAGTTTCAAAGACGAACCAGACCATGTTGCTGAAGAGGCATCTAGCTGGTCATAGCCTTCATCGGCGCCACTATTAGTATCCCCAGTCACTTGTTTTGAATACCAGCCAATACGGGTGTTGATGTCAGTGTTATTCACCCCTGCTGCCAGCACTTTAAGTAATACCTCGCCTGCTTTAGGCTGTGGCGTAGGTATGTCTGTACGATACACCAGCTTGTCTAAGCCACCATGGCCTATAAGATGCACACCTTTCATGTGGCTGGGTGCACTAGAATTTAATGATGGAACGATAGACTTCATAAGGCTTTGCATTAATGATGGAGAGATTGATGAACATAGCAGCTTGATGTATTCCAAACAAGCAATTTTGAAGCTAATATTGGTGGGCATAATAGGTGTTAAGTTTTCGCCTTTCTTTATTATTTAGAATAATCTAATATATACAATATCTTAACAAATTATCCATTAAAGCAGACTGCGCCATGGCTACAGACACCACTTTGCCCCTTGTTTATGGGTTAAAAAATAATTATCCTCAGCTTTTTCAGTGGTTGCTACAAGTGTTTTTTGTGGGGCTAATGTTGGGCACAACTCGAATAGTGATTACGCCTTTGGCTGAGCAAGAGTTTGGCTTAGCTAAGGATTCATTATTACTACTAAGCACCTTTGTGATTGCCTTTGGTGTGGTTAAAGGCTGCATGAATTTTGTTGCCGGTTTCTGGGCCGAAAAAATCGGTCGCAAACCAGTTCATGCTGCGGGATGGCTTATTGCCTTACCCATTCCAGTGTTATTTTATTTCGCCCAGTCATGGGCTTGGGTAGTTTTTGCTACGGTACTTTTGGGCATTAACCAAGGCCTTACTTGGTCTATGAGCCAAACTGCCAAACTAGACTTTACTACAGCTAATGAGCGCGGGCTTACTATTGGTTTAAATGAGTTTGCAGGCTACACAGGGGTTGCACTAGGTGGGATAGCAAGCGCTTATATCAGCCAGTGGCTGGGGCTTAAAATAGGTTTATTAACATTAGGAGGGCTCATCATTATTTTTGCCCTTTTGTTCACTTGCATGAACATTGTCGAAACCAAGCCATGGGTTACACAACAGTCACAACCCAACACGCCAACAACGCCAACAGATAGCTTCTCTACATGGCATGTTTTTAAACAAATGAGCTGGAAAAATTCACGACTGCTAGCCATCACTCAAGCAGGCTGTATTGAAAAATTTGTAGACGCCTTGGTGTGGATAGTTTATCCAGTATACCTTTACCAAAAAACCCAAGATCTCACTTTAACAGGCTGGATCATTTCTATTTACGGATTAGTTTGGGGGGTGAGTCAGCTGATTACTGGCCATTGGTCTGACCGATTTGGCCGCCAACGCATTAACGTTTTAGGCATGTCGATAACGACATTAGGCGTAATGCTAATGCCTTTGTTTGAGACTAGCCTTGGCTGGTCAATCACCGCGGCCATCACAGGCTTCGGCATGGCTTTGCTTTACCCTAATTTATCAGCTGCTATTGTAGATTTATCCAAGCCCCAGTGGCGTGCCACAGCTATGGGCATTTATCGCTTTTGGCGAGACATGGGGTATGCCATTGGAGCCTTGGTTTTAGGTTTATCCGCGGCTTGGTTTCAAGATTTAGCCGCAGCATTTTGGGTGGTTGGCTTAAGTATGGCAGCTTCGACAATTTGGTTAGCTATACGAGGTTAATCTAACCCTTATATAAAAGTGTATAATATAAAACTAATTTAGAAATTTGGTAATAAAGGCGCACTATGATCTATTCAAAGACCAAATACCAACTTCATTACCTTGTATTAAACCTGTTGGTTATTGGTGCTTGCGAAATATTTTTTTTGGCCGATGTAATATTTGATGTCTTTAACTATGACTTAATCAAACTGCATTGGGTCTCCCACACTCAAGTTGAGGTTGTTTTTACGCTTTGTTTAGGCATCACCCTCTTCTTTTTTGTACACAACATTCGTAGTTTATTGAAGCGCCAAAAGAAGGCAGAAACGACGGTTAAGGTAGCGTCTGGCGAACTTAGTCTGGTTATTCAGCGCTATTTTGAAATTTGGCGGCTTACACCTTCTGAAACAGAAGTGGCATTACTTTTATTCAAAGGATTTTCGGCACAAGAAATTGCTGACCTTCGTAGCACTAAAATTGGCACAGTTAAAAATCAATCCAGCGTGGTTTATCAAAAAGCGAATGTTAAAAACCGTAACGAACTATTTGCCATTTTTGTAGAAGACCTCTTAGGGGATCTTGGATCATCCTCCACCTAAAAAACATCATAAACTATAGTCACATAGCCTTAACTCCAGCCAATTGGGTACTTTAGTTGATTCTAAAGCATAAAAAACACCGCTATTCTTCACTCTAAGTTTTAGGCAACTCGCCGCTAAGCTGAGAATTAATATGAGGAATACCCAATGAAAAAGACACTACTACCTAGCCTTGGTTTAATCGCCAGCCTACTTTTAAGCCAACACACTTTGGCCCTTACCTTTAAAACTGGCGAGGTCATTGGTCCTGATGGAAAGTCTTACGTGGGTATGTCTCCACAAAATAGAACTCGATTGCTTGCAGCAAACCCAGACAGAATTAAATCTGGGGTGATGAGCAAACAGTTTTTTCTGGTTTACAACAACCAGTTAATTACTATTCCAGTGACTGAACTTAGAAACAAAACTAGTGAAGAGCGTATGTCATTGATTATGCAAAACATAAACAATAACACCAATGCTCAGGTCATTAACATTGAATTAAGTGATGACATCGACCACCCCGAAGAAGCCTTTGATGATGTTCTTGAACACGCTTCTACCCGCATAGTAAACGATGCCATTGATCAAGAAATCCAAGAAAGTAATGAGCTTGAGATGATGAACAACCACTTGGAGACTGAACTTAACGACCACTTAGAGATTGAACTTAACGACCACTTGGAAACTGAACTTAACGACCTAGAAGATGAGTTAGAACACAGCCTAGGTCACGACCTAGAAAATCAACTAGATTCAGTATTTGATGACCAGTTTGAAAATGAGATCAACGAACATCTTGAGCAAAACCATGGTTATGATGAGATTGGTCATAACGATTCAAACGACAATTACAACGACTCACATGATGACAACGACTCTCATGATGACAACGACTCTCATGATGACAACGACCATGATGACTAATAAAGCAGGTTTTACTAGCACTTAGTCTACTGGTTATTGGTGGTTGTGCGCTGGCCTTTTTTGTGGGATCTTCTTATTAAGAAACCACAAAAAACATAAAAGCCCTTAAAGGGCTTTTATGTTAGAGCAAGAGGTCGTGCATGCCACCGGCACAAAATACTCACCAAACGCCTTTGAACGCTGCCCTAGGGTCTACGAAAAAGCAAAAAACATGGCATTATCTGCCCCCTCTTCCATTGCAAGTTTCGGGGTATTTTCGTAGACCTTTTTCTATAGCTTTAGCGCTTAAATGGCTGTTTAATTGTTGGTTTCCTATTTCAGAACGCCTGATTATACTGGGGTTATCTATATTGTCTTGGGTGTATTTCCACCCAGCTATTGCAGCCTGTAGTGAATTTGCACTAGGCTGGATAGCACAGATTTATGTGCGTAACTTGGTGCTTATGGTGGTGATTGCAGGCGGGCTACATTTATACTTTTATCGCTATCAAAGACAAGGCGACAACCTACACTATGATGCTCGCACACAGGCTCTAAAACACAAAAAGTTCACCTTTAATCTACAGGTAAAAGACAATATGTTTTGGTCTATTGCCAGTGGTGTAACCATTTGGACTGGCTACGAAGTGCTCATGATGTGGTCACTGTCCAATGGTTATGTGCCCATGCTCACATTACCTGAAGATTACATTTTATTAGCGCTGCTCATTTTTTTAATCCCAATATGGGAAACGGTTTATTTCTTTGTAGTGCATCGTTTTTTGCACTGGCCACCTATGTATAAAGCCGTGCATTACTTGCACCACCGCAACACCAATGTGGCCCCTTGGGCGGGCATGTCCATGCACCCTGTAGAGCATATTTTGTTTTTGGGCTCTGTACTGGTTCATTTTTTTGTAGCTACCAACCCTTTACTCATTATTTTTCATCTGCAGTATTACACCCTTAGCGCCATTACCACGCACACAGGTTACCAAGGCCTTAATATTGGTGGCCGTATGGTGATGGCTTTAGGCACCTTTCACCACCAGCTGCACCATCGTTTTTTTGAGTGTAATTATGGTGGGCTAGAGATACCCATTGACCAATGGACTGGGTCTTTTCATGATGGCACTGATGAATCTCATCAAGCGTTTTTGCACAGGCGAAGGCAAGCGTCTGTTAAAAAAAGAAGCAACAACCTATGAACCCTAACAACACTTTAGCGCCGCAGCTTAGCCGGCTACTCCAAGATTTCCGCCAGCACTTATTGCTGCTGTTAAATACAGCAAGCAATAATGATGTGGATCCACTACCAACGTTAAACAAAGTGATCCATAGGTTGGGGAATGCTTTTGATGTGGTTGTGCAAGATCAAAAGGCTAACCCTTTATCTGATGTATTACTGCAGATAAAGCACACCAGCGATAAGTTGCCCGATAGGTATAGAGAAATAGTTGGGTGTATTGTTGCTTTGTCAGATCATTTACCCTGGTATCAAAGGCCTGCACTTAATAATGATGCATTTATGGCAGGCCATGTAAACGCCCAAATTATTGGTCCAGAAGGTTTGGAAGTGCGCCAAGATTTAATTGTAGGGGTGACATTAATGCGCCCAGATTTAGACTATCCAGACCACCAACATGAGCCACAAGAGCTATACCTTGTGTTAAGTGATGGAAGGTGGCGCCAAGGCAACGATAAAGGTAATGGAGATTGGCATACACCCGGGCTTGGTGGCTTGGTTTATAACAAAAGCAATGTCATGCATGGCATGAAGTCTGTTGCGACACCATTAATTGCCCTTTGGTGCTTACCTTTGGATAAGCCCTTTACACCTTTTAGCGCCGCGATTAATACCCCTGTAAGCACTGGCGCTAACGATTAGCTTTATTGCGTGCTGGCCCACTGTTTAGCAGCATTAATAAGTGCATCTACATCGGCTTCTTGAGTGGTAAAATTGGTGACTAAGCGCACTACGTTTTCACCCCAACGATCGGTGTAAAAGTAAAACCCTTGGTCAAGTAAACTGTTAATCATGGCTTTGGGCATTTTACAAAAGAACATGTTGGATACAGTTTCATCTAACATTTCTACGCCTTTTATGCCCCTAAACCCTTGGTCTAAGCGTTGTGCCATAGCGTTCGCTTGGCGGGCGTTATCAAGCCATAAGTCGTGTTTAAAGTAAGCCTCTAATTGCGCCGACATCAAGGTCATTTTAGACATTAGCTGGCCTGCGCGTTTGCGTCGCCAGCCCATGTCTTTGGCCAAAGCTTTGTCAAATATTACAATAGCTTCTACGGCCATGGTGCCATTTTTGGTGGCCCCAAGTGACAATATATCCACCCCCGCCTGCCACGTCATAGCAGCTGGTGAGCAGCCTAAAGACACTAATGCATTAGTAAAGCGTGCTCCATCCATATGCAGTTTGAGGTTATTTTCTTTGCAAATTCGACCTATTTCACACAGCTCTTTTACACTATACACACTGCCTGTTTCAGTGGTTTGGCTTAGGCTCACCACAGCATTTTGCACCGAATGAACATCACCGCTGTTGGGAGCGGCTACTTGTGCTAGGTTTTTAGGGCACAGCTTACTTTGCGCTCCATCTACCAATACCAGCTTGGCTCCATGAGTATAAAATTCAGGTGCGCCACACTCATCTATGTTGATATGGCTTTGTGGGTGGCACAATACTGCGCCCCATGGCGGTGTTAGCGCACTTAGGGCTAAAGCGTTGGATGCGGTGCCTGTAGGCACTAAAAACACACTTAGTGAACACTCAAATATTTCTTCAAGTAGCTGTTGTACGCGCTTGCTGTGATCATCGTTTCCATAGGGCTGCTGGATGTGTGTGCCTGCGTCCATAATGGCTTGCAGCACACTAGGCGCTGCCCCTGCCGTGTTGTCGCTAGAAAACACCCTATTTGTTAGTGTGCGTGTGTTAGGGGCGGACATAGATACTCTCCATCAATGTGACCCTTGTGATACTAGCTGCCATAAAGCATTCACTAAGGGTTTTTTTAGGTTCTTTTTAAGGGCAAACAAACCCACATCATAAGCTTCAAGCTGTGGTTTTACATCTAATATTTTAATACGCTCTAAAGTGGGGCTGTTATCTAATACAATTTTGGGCACTACCCCTATGCCTAAACCTAGGCTTACCATAATCACTATGGCTTCGTTACCTGCCACTTGAGCGTATATTTTGGGGGTGACGTCCATGGCTCTAAACCATGCATCTACGCGCTGGCGCGATAGGCCTCCTTCGGCCAAGATCATAGGCACTTGCGCCCAATCTTTGGGGTGAGTGGGCATCACTAAAGGCTGCTCTAGGTGGGTTTGGTCTTTGGGGGCAATAAACACTAAGGGTGAGATGGTAATGGGTTTAAAGGCCAACTCTCTGGGTATATGTTTGGGCCGTGCAGCGATGGCAAGGTCTTCTTCGCCAGACAATACATGGGTAATGCCTTGATCTGGATCACCTGTATGAAGCTTTATTTCTATGTTGGGATGGTCTTTTCTGAAGCGCTGAAATAGGTCAAACAATAAGCTATACACTGCGGTAACAGAGCAATATAAACTCACTTCACCTTGCAGCTGATCATGTGCGTTTTGCACTTGGCTAACAATACCCTGCCATTCGCTGATAGCAGTGCGGGCATAGCTTACAAAAGCTTGGCCTTGAGTTGTGATTTGCACACTTCTATTGTCTCGAGTAAATAGGGTGACGCCAAGCTGGTCTTCTAGTTGTCTAATGTTTCTAGACAAAGCTGACAAACTAATATGACACGCAGCACTGGCTTTACCAAAGTGAAGGTTTTCTGCCAAAGCTAAAAAATGTTTGAGGTGTTTTATATCCATAGCTTAACTTTATCATAGTTTTAGCTTATGTTTTAATATATGGCTCACTATGTGTCGAATATATCAATTTACGAAAATACCAACAAAGCGTATTATGAGATTTGTTGTAAAAGACTCTAATACCGATTTTAAAAACACAGGTTCCCCCCCATGTCTAATAACTACTTTAATACCTTGCCTTTGCGCGAGCAGCTAGAACAACTTGCCAAATGTCGCTTTATGCACATGAACGAATTCACCGAAGGCGTAGAAGCCCTTAAAGGCAAAAAAATGGTCATTATTGGCTGTGGCGCTCAAGGCCTTAACCAAGGCTTAAATCTACGTGACAGCGGCCTAGATGTGTCTTACACATTGCGCCAGTCTGCCATTAGTGAAAAGCGTCAGTCATTTAAAAACGCTTCTGAAAATGGCTTCACCGTAGGCACTTACGAAGAGCTAATCCCTACTGCAGACATCGTGCTTAACCTTACACCAGACAAGCAGCACTCACCTGTAGTTGCAGCGGTAATGCCATTAATGAAGCAAGGCGCATGTTTGTCTTACTCTCATGGCTTTAACATTGTTGAAGAAGGCATGAAAGTGCGTGAAGACCTTACCGTTATCATGGTGGCACCTAAGTGCCCAGGCTCTGAAGTGCGTGCTGAGTATGTCCGTGGTTTTGGTGTACCTACTTTGATCGCCGTGCACGAAGACAACGACCCACAAGGCCACGGCCTTGCGCTTGCTAAAGCATACGCTGTGGGTACTGGCGGCCATAAGGCTGGCGTATTGATGTCATCTTTTATTGCTGAAGTGAAGTCTGACCTAATGGGTGAGCAAACTATCCTTTGTGGCATGTTACAAACAGGCTCTTTGTTGTGCTTTGACAAGATGATCGAAAAGGGCATGGATGCAGGTTATGCGTCTAAGCTAATTCAGTATGGCTGGGAAACTATCACTGAAGCCCTTAAGTATGGTGGTGTAACCAACATGCTAGATCGTCTTTCTAACCCAGCTAAGATCAAAGCTTTTGACCTTTCTGAAGAACTAAAAGTGATCATGCGTCCTTTGTACAACAAGCATCAAGATGACATCATCAACGGCACTTTCTCTGCCACCATGATGGCAGACTGGGCTAACGATGACGTTAACCTTTTAGGCTGGCGTGCAGCAACAGGCGAAACTGCCTTTGAAAAAACCCCTGCTGGCGACATGGAAATCTCTGAGCAAGAGTATTTTGATCACGGTATCTTAATGGTAGCCATGGTAAAAGCTGGTGTAGAGCTAGCGTTTGAAACCATGACTGCTGCTGGCATCATTGCAGACTCTGCTTACTACGAGTCATTGCATGAAACACCACTAATCGCTAACACCATTGCGCGTAAGAAATTGTATGAAATGAACGCCACTATTTCTGATACTGCAGAATATGGTTGTTACTTATACAACCACGCCTGCTTGCCTTTGCTAGCTGACTTCATGAAAGGCATGGACACAGACGTGATTGGCCGTGGCCTTGCAAGTGATGACAATGGCGTTGATAACGCCCGTTTGATCGAAGTAAACGCAGCCTTGCGTGACCACCCAGTAGAAGCTATTGGCGCTACGTTACGTGGCCACATGGCAGACATGAAGAAGATCGTTTAAGCGAGATTATTTATGTTACAGCTGCACGATTTGTCAGTAGAGTTTGATGAAGGTTTTCAACTTAAACACATTAACTGGCAAATCCAGCAGCACCAACACTGGCTGATTACTGGCGCTAACGGCGCCGGAAAATCAGCCCTTGCTGCAGTGTTAGCTGGCTATGGAGAAATCTTAGCTGGCAGCACTAGCAGGCTTCCTACTACGATTGGCTGGGTGTCTTTTGAAGCCCAAGCCCAACTTATTCAAGCCGAGCTTAAAAAAGATGATGCTGACATTTTAGATGTCATCAGCCTTGGCACTTGTGTGCGTGAAATTATTTTCACCAACGAGACAGACCCTGTTATTGCAGGCGAACTTATTCAAAAGTTTGAGCTAGAGTACTTGCTTGAACGCGCCTTTAGAAAGCTCTCCACTGGAGAGACTCGCAAAGTGATGTTGATTAAAGCTTTGTCTTGTCATGCCGATTTACTCATTTTAGATGAGCCTTTTGATGGCCTTGATCAAGCCTCTCACACCATGCTGCAAAACCACCTGACACACGTGGTAAAACATACCCCTGTAGTAATGGTGCTCAATAGGTTTGATGAGATTCCAGATTTTATTAGCCATATCGCCTATATGGAAGATGGGCAACTGCGTCATCAGGTTAACCGTGAAGACACTCAAGCTTTTAACGAGCTTTATCAACTATTGCACCTTAAAACCACCCACCTGCAGGTGCCTGATACAGATACAGACAATACAAGGCAAGCACTTAACCCAAAAGAACCTTTAGTGAAGCTGAGTAATATCTGCATTAAACACACCGACATGGTGCTCATTGAAAACCTTAACTGGTGCATACAACCCAACCAACATTGGCAGCTAAGCGGCCCTAACGGCAGCGGTAAAACTGCGATTTTGTCATTGATCACTGGTGACCACCCACAGTGCTACACCAACGATATTTTTGTATTTGGCTTTCAAAGAGGTAATGGGGAAAGTATTTGGCAGATAAAACAACACATTGGTTATGTATCTACAGCCTTACAATGGGAATATCGGGTGGGCACAAGCTTAGCTAATGTGATTATCTCTGGATTTTACGACTCTATAGGTTTGTATAGCAAAAGCACAGATCAGCAAAAACACATCGCCAACCAATGGCTAGAATTACTGGGCATGCAAGGCCGTGGCGACCAGCCGTTTAATAAGCTGTCTTATGGCGACCAAAGGCTGCTGCTTATCGCCAGAGCCATGGTAAAGCACCCACCATTATTGATTTTAGATGAGCCGTGTTTGGGCCTTGATGACATCAACCGCCAGCTAGTGCTAGCCCTGATAGAAAAGGTGTGTGCCGCCAAGGAAACCTCAGTGATTTACGTAAACCACCACGCCCAAGATCGTATTGCAGGCATAGACCATTATTTAGCCTTAGAGAAATCGGCCGACAACGCTTAATTGTCTCGCATGGGCCTGCATCATCGGGTAAAGTTTAGCCCTAACACTCTTTTTTTGTAGGACTCATAATGAAAAGCTGGTTAATACTCTTGTGTGCTGTGGTGTGCGAAGTGGTGGGCACTTCTGCCATTAAATACTCCGAAGGCTTTACTAAAGTAATCCCATCTATTGTGGTGTTTGTAGCTTTTGGCATGGCATTTTATATCTTGTCTATTTCTTTAAAGGTGATCCCTATTGGCATGGCATATGCGGTGTGGTCTGGCCTTGGCATTGTGCTTATTTCTATTATTGGCCACTTTGTATTTAGCCAAAGGTTAGATGCTCCCGCGTTTATTGGCATGAGCTTTATTTTAGCTGGCGTAGTGATTATGCAAGTATTCTCTAAAGCTGTAGCCCACTAAACTCAACTCAACAGGACACTTTTATGCCCAAGGTTGGCATGCCAGAAATTAGACGCCCACAGCTGATACGCGCCACTATGGAGGTGATTAATCAGGTGGGCTTTTTGCAAGCTTCGGTGGCTAAAATAGGCCAACAAGCTGGCATATCTCCTAGCATTATTAACCATTATTTTGGTGGTAAAAGTGGCCTAGTAGAAGCCACCATGCGCAGCATTTTAAAAGACCTAGCTACGGGCATAAACTTACGCTTAGCCAAGGTGCAAAAAGACAACACCATAGGCCGTATAGAGGCCATAGTGGGAGAAAACTTCAGCCCCCACCAGCAAGATGAAGCTGTGATGAAAACCTGGCTAGCCTTTTGGGCGCAAGCCATGCACGACCCAGCACTTAACCGCCTGCAACGGGTGAATGAAAAACGCTTATTGTCTTACCTGCGGCTAGAGCTAAAGCGCCGCATGCCCCACCAACAAGCCCACATGGTAGCCACTGGCATAGCTGCACTGATCGACGGCATTTGGCTGCGCGGTGCACTTAACCCACAAGGCATAGACTCAAACTTGGCACGCCAAGTGATTAGTGATTATTTGGCTTTGTATTTGGATAGGCAGGGTTAGCTGTCGCTAGACTGGCCTAATCAACAGACGAGTTTAGGCTACCAAAAGCCGCCTCAGCCGCCTCTAATGCACCTTCTGCTACGCCACCAAACTCGTAGGCCATTTCTGCACATGCAAATAATAGGCAGCCTTGCCATACTTGCTCTAGCGCTATGGGCAAGCCAAATTCGCTTTGCGAGGGTGACGTGTGAGTATCTGCTTGGGTAGCAGTGTAGGTTTGTGTGGCCCAGTCTTGGACTTGCACTTGCAAAGGTGCAGCGGCTTGTGGGCCAAAAAGCTGTTGCAATTGCGTGATGACATTGGGAATTAACTGATCACCTGCTTCTTGGCGTTGCTGAGCAGGCCAAGCCACAAAACCAAATAATGCCCCTTGGGATTGATCTTCTGGCGAGGCGTCATGTATTTCACCTAGGGGCCCAAGCCTGCTCATGCCATCGCCTGATAAACCTTGTGTGCGCCAAAATGGCGTTTCATACACGGCAGTCACTTTGCACTGGCCTGCCATCCATGTGGGCATGTTAAGCAGCGCTTGATTTTGGGCAGGTGATAGCTTGGGTGAAAAGGTAATTAGTTTTTCTACTACTCTGGGCGGCGCACACAACACTAGCTTGCGTGTGGTGATGTTTTTTTTGCCTGTGACACTTTCACAATCTATGCGCACATGGCGTGGTGCTTCGTTTGTATCTTCAAGGGTGACATTATTGACACAATGGTTTAGCCACACTCGATCAGTCTCTAGCCGACTGTAGAGGCCGTCTACTAGGCTTTGTAAGCCTCCTTCTAGCCGAATGGAGCCAGACATAGGTGCAGCATCAATAGTGGCGTTAATAGCGCCAAATTGGTCTTGATACACCAATGTGCCTTGGTCAAATTGTGGGTAGCGTTTAATACCCATTTCTTTAGCAAGCTCATTTATTCTAGGCTGTTGAGGCCAAATCCATGATGGGCCTAGGTCATATCGATGTGGGGTAGCTAAAGCGTTGCCTACTAAAGGCTCTGATAGTATGCGGCCACCCACTCTTGGGCGAGCTTCTAGCAGCAGGTAATTGGTGCCTTGGGCTTGTAATAGCGCGGCTAAGCGCATGCCACTTAACCCCCCGCCTACAATCACTACGTCATACATTGGGTTTTTCATTGGCTTGGGTAGCTTGTCTATGTGAGTGAGATTTAGCGGCTAAGATTATACAAGGCCCAAAATTCATCCACTCGTGCGCCGTCATAATGGTCGGTGTATTGAGCTGGCAATAGTTGTAGGTCACCTTTGGTGGCTGGGTGACAAATAATCTCGGTGGGCACTGCCACTTTGGCTAGCTGGCCTTGCCACTTATTACGCAATATAAACTGCTTACGACCGGGGTATTTGAAGGGCAAATAAGACAAGCTCGCCTGTTCTACCGCAGCCTTTGCTCTAATGGAAAACCAACACAATAAAAACTGTGGCTTACCTAGCAACCCCCAATCTAAAACTAGCCGTGTATGCCCCACACCCAAAGCTTTGGCTTGTGGTGCAATGCGCGCAATAATGCCTGGCAACAAATGCACATGGTGATGAGAGTCAAAGTAGCTAAGGGCTATGCCTTGTTGCTGCAAGGCGGTTACTTGCAAGGTAAATTCGTGCTCAATGTCTTTGAGCAATGCTTGAGGCAGTGTGCGACAACCAAACCAGCTACGCTTGATCAGGGTCAATAGTGGCATAGTGTTGGCTAAGCCATCCACATGATGATGGCCACTGGTTTGCCCCAAAAGCACGCCGTTGGTTAAATTGAAATGTAGCCCAAGTTTAATGCCAGGCACCGCCTTTAGCTCATCTAACAAATAGTCTTTGTGCAAACTATTGGCCATAATGGAGACCCGCTTTACCACCCCTAGCTGGGCTAGCCTTAGCATG
>Ga0115001_10000496_pt1 | contig 29009 bp, 23 predicted proteins | sample ArcticOcean_MG_C_12_FD_89869 | JGI IMG/M metagenome (GOLD analysis project Ga0115001, IMG submission 89869) | Marine microbial communities from western Arctic Ocean - ArcticOcean_MG_CB8_130 | ecosystem: Environmental > Aquatic > Marine > Oceanic | place: Arctic Ocean: Canada Basin | collected... | reverse complement strand
TCAGCACAGAGTCAGCACAGAGTCAGCACAGAGTCAGCGGGTGGGCCAAGTAGCAACAGTTGCATAGCGAGCGCCGCCTGGGTGCAGGCGGCTCTCTACGAGGGCAACCTCATCAACGTCAAACTCTGCCTGGCACAGCATGCCAACGACCTTGCGCACGATGGCACCACGCTTGACCCGAGCGATGGTGATGTGGCCGGTGAACGTCGGCCGCGGATCGAGACTGCCGATACCGGCTGTTGCCTCTACCACGGCGGCAGAAAGTGCATCGATCCCGTTGACCGGTGCCATTGCCGAATGCGTTCCGAGCATGTCGATGGCCGGGCCGACTCGCGCGACTGCCGCTGGCAGTTCAGCGCGATTCATTGCTTCACACACGTTGTCAATGTCGGCCTCGCCGAGAAAGCGGAGCGTGGCATGCCAGTTCTCTGGTGCGACGAAGCGCACTCCCTGCTGGTCTTTGCGGGGTAACTCGGTGAGCATTTCGACAACGTTGGCCGTTGGCCAGACGGCAAGAAACAGTCGACTCATCACGAGCAGGGTTGCAGGCGGCGGGGTGTTCTCAACCCAGACTCCGCTCGGGTCCAGCAGGGTGTCTGGACGCTTCTCATCGAAACGGGCGACAATGGACCCATGAAATCACAGCATTCAGACATGAAGCGCCGCCTCGTGTTGTTCGGGCTGATGGTGCTCATTGTCGCCATGGTGGCGGGAACGGCGTTCGCCTAGCTGCGACAACCGGCTGTGGGCTAGGCCGGTTGCATTTGGGCATCGCGCTTTTCGGCGTACCGCTTTGCAACACGTGCGCTGGTTGCCATCCGCTTCATCAAGCGTTCCTGTGCTGCGGCACCCTCGCCGGAGAGGCCTGTGATGTTCGCAGCGTCCCACTGGCGCAGGACCACGGGGGCCAGAATCTGTTCGTGGTGGATCTGTAGGTCGTAGATGCCGGCACGGGCAATGGCCTTGGCATGCCGCTCGAAGTCAGGAATACCAGTACCCGGCATCGCGAACGAACGGACCTGCTTTTCCATTGCGATCATCATCGTGTTCGGGTCGGCCTTGATGGCCGCTGCTGCGAGATCGCGATAAAAAAGCTGGTGCAGATTTTCGTCGCTGCACACTCGCTTGAGCAGGTTGAAGCCGACGTCGTCACCGAGTTGGGCACCGGTGTTGCGGTGCGAGATTCGCGTGGCGAGTTCCTGCAAAGCAAGGTAAATGAAACCATCGTGGGTGGTCTCGGGGTCAGGCGTCTCGCCCTTGCTGACCTGTACCATTCGGCTCCGCTCCAGCTCGATTGGGTCGATCGCCCGCGTGACGGTGATGTAGCCATAGATCGCCATCGAGTGACGACCTTCTTCGGCAGTCCAGCGGCGGGCCCATTCGCCCCAGGCGCCGTCTTTACCGAACATCCGCTCGACCGACCGGAAGTAATACGGCAAGTTGTCTTCGGTGAGCAGGTTGACGAGCAGCGCGCTGCGGACCTCTTCAGAAAGTTGCGCACCGGCGAGATCGGCATCGGCGGGGGTCCACTGATGCCCCTCCATGTGGTCCCGACCGCGGCTGTACGGCACATACTCATGCGGGAACCACTCTTTGGTGGTCTCCAGATGCCGTTCGAGCAACTGCTCGACGTCGGGAGTGATGGCGTGGAGGATTTCCTGCTCGTTCACAACATGCAGCCTACCGACCAGTAGGTAGCCATGCGAGCCGGGCGCGACATATGGCCAATTTGTGGTGCAAGATGGAGGTGTGGAGAGCGCGCGAGTTGATCAATGGCTGTGGTCGGTTCGACTCACCAAGACGCGCTCCGACGCCGCCGGAGCATGCCGGGCGGGGCACATCAAGATCAATGGCAAACCAGCGAAGCCCTCGTCTGCTGTCAAGGTCGGTGATCGAATCGAGGCGCGCCTGAACCAGCGGGAACGAATTGTCGATGTGGTCACAGTTGTTGCCAAGCGTGTCGGCGCACCGGTCGCGGTCAGTTGCTTCGTTGATCACAGTCCGCCACCGCCTGAACGCGATCCGCTGTCCCCGCCGATCTTCGAACGAGATCGCGGCGCTGGTCGACCGACCAAGCGAGACCGGCGGCAACTCGACAAGCTCCGCGGTCGCCACCGCTGAACTCGGTGACTCTCTCGCAAATTTGTCAACTTGAAATTCGAAGGGGCCCAGGCGGCTAGATTTCTGCGGCTTGCCCATCGTGGAACAGCCCAATCCTGCTGAGGACGCAGAGATCCCAGCGGCGAACGGTGGAATCGACGCGTCTCGCGACGGTGGGTCGACCCACGCTGGCTATCAGCGGACCCAGTACGAGGACCTCGCAGCTGCCCCCGCAGCTGAGCCGGAGGGCGATTCTGCTGCTGGTCTCTGGGCGTTATTTCTCGGCCTCGGCTTGCTGATGATTGGCAACGGGCTGAACGGTGCAGTGATTGGCGTCCGCTCGGGCAGTGAGGGCTTCAGCGTCGTTGTCACCGGCGTGATCATGGCGGGCTACTTCGCTGGGTTCCTGATTGCGCCAAGTCTTGTTGTGAAAATGATCGCGTCCGTTGGTCACATCCGTGTCTTCGCCGGACTGGCGTCGTTGGCGTCGAGTGCGGTCCTGATTCACGCCCTGTCGGTTTTGCCGGTGACGTGGACTGCAATGCGCTTTGTGTTCGGCTTTTGCTTCGCCGGGCTGTACATCGTGATCGAGTCGTGGCTAGCCGAACTCTCGACTCCGGCGAATCGGGGACGAACGCTTGCTGTCTACATGATTGTCTCGATGGCCGGGCTGGGCATCGGCCAGTACCTCATTGCCGTCGCTGACCCCAATGGCTTTCGCCTGTTCATTGTCTCATCGGTACTTGTTTCACTGGCGCTCGTCCCCGTGACGCTTGCGGCTGCAGCGAAGGTGCCGCCGAGTCGCCCGATTGAGAAAGTCTCTATCCGAGAGTTGATCGGCTACGTCCCGACGGGCGTTGTTGGATCGTTCATGAGTGGTGCTTCGGCCGGTGTGTTGCTCGGCCTCGCGGCGCTCTACGCCACGAGGAGCGGCTTGTCGGTCCATCGCACAGCGGCGTTCCTGATCGCCCCGACGATCGGCGCCATTGTCCTCCAGTGGCCGGTTGGTCGCCTTTCCGACCGGGTGTCGCGGCGCAACGTGATCTTTGGCGTCGTGATCGCAGCAGCAGCCTTGTCCGTGATTGCTTCGACAGTTCGGCCAGACAGCGCGCTCATGCTGCTCATCATGTTCGGTATCGGTGGCACGATGTTCCCGCTGTACTCACTCGTGGTCTCGTACACGCTCGACTGGACACCGGTCGAAAAGACGGTAGGTGCAGCGGGCACGTTGGTGCGGATTAACGGCTCGGGTGCCCTGGTCGGACCACTCGTCGCTGCCCCACTGATGTCATGGTTCGGCGACGACGCGTTCTTCTTCACGATGAGCGCGGCGTTCTCGGTGATTCTTGCTTTCGTCGCCTATCGGATCGCCTTCAAGGAGGCGCTACCGAGTGAACGCCAAACCAAGTTCGTGCCGTTCCCGGCGCGTGCCTCGAACATGGCAATCCGCCTCGTCGTTCTGCCGGTCAAGGCCACCAAAACGGTCGGCCGATCCGTGGTGTCGCGCCGCCACGAACACCACGACCCGAACTAATCAGGCGGGGTTGAGGCGGGGTTGAGGCGGGGTTCAGGCGGGGCTCAGGCGGGGTTCAGGCGAGAGTCTTTTGGCGCCAGGCTTCGGTGGTCGCGACCTGGTTGAACGTGTAGAGGTGGATACCACCAATGCCAAGTTCTTCGAGGTGCGGCGCAAGCGGCTTGAGTAGTTGATCGGGTTCGAATGCGCGCTGTGTCATCATCTTGCCGAGGGCCTTCTTGTTCTTGGACAGGTAGCGCAGCGATGTACCCACGCCCAGGCGGACGCCCATGGTCATCAGCTTCGCCTTGTCGATCACGCCTGGAACGCCGAGGTGCACCGGGATGGTCAAACCAGCGGCTCGTTCCCGTCGCAGCCAGTCGCGGATCTGGTCAGACGAGAAACACATTTGGGTCGACACGTGTGCGGTCCGGCCGGATTCGAGAATCATTTTCTGTTTGACATGCAACGCATCGTGGAGCTGCTCATTGGTGATGAAGGGGTGAGTGTCAGGGTACGACGTGTAGCCAATGTGGTCGACGACGGGGTTTTCGTTCGAGTCGTCGAGTTCGATGAGCGCTGCGATGAACTCGATGGCGTCGAAGAAGCAGCCGGGTGGGTCGGCGTCGCCGCCGACGACAAAAATCTCTCGCGTGCCGATTACGGCGAGTCGATCCAGGATCTGCCTGAGATGATCGTGGGTTTGCACCATGCGCGCCGAGATATGGGGCGTGACCGAGTGGCCGGCTGCCACGAGTGCCGCAGTTTCGTCGAGGGTCGTCTCGATAGTTTTCGCCGGCGAGCAAGTCATGGAGATGTGCGACGCCGGTGCGAGTTCCGAGATTGCACGCTCGAGGCTCTTCATTGGAATGAGCTCGACCTTGGCGTTTTCGATCACCGATCGGAGCGGTGACGCCCCGGGCAGGAGGAGGGGCCGTCGAAGCCCGCGGCGCCGCCGGTTGGCGGCCATGGCAGGCAATTCTTTTGCTTCGGCAGACATCGTTGTTCCTCCGTTGTTCGTTTGAAGAGCTGTTAGCTGAGGCCGACGATGTTGCCGTCGGCGTCAATGTCGATGGTCTGCAGCGCTGGCGTTTTACCAAGGCCTGGCATGGTGCGCATGTCGCCGCAGATTGGGTAGACGAAACCAGCACCGACCGAGGCGCGAACCTCGCGCACAGGAAGAGTCCAGCCGGTGGGCGCACCCTTGAGGTTGGGGTCGTGGGAGAGCGACAGGTGAGATTTGGCGATGCACACCGGCAGGTTGCCGAAGCCGTTTGCTTCGTAGTTGTCGATTTGCTTGTTGGCGGCGGCCGAGAACTCGGCGCCGTCAGCGCCGTACACCTTCTGGGCAACGGTGGTGATCTTGTCGCGCAGGCTCATCTCGTCTGGGTACAGCACCTGGAAGTTCGACTCTTCTTCGGCGGCTTCGGCGACAGCGTGGGCCAGCTCGGTGGCGCCGGCGCCGCCTTCGGTGAAGTGCATCGAGACTGCCGAACGAGCGTTGAACTCCTCGGCGATTTCCTTGATCGCGTTGATGTCTGCGTCGTGGTCGCCGGGGAAAACGTTGATTGCCACGACCGGCGTGCAGCCGTGGATCCGCATGTTCTCGAGCTGTTTGCGGAGGTTGTCGCCACCCTGGTGCACTTCGTCCGGGTTCTCCTTGAGGAGGTCTTCGGGTAGTGGCTTGCCGGCGACGATCGTGTGCTTGCCTGAGTGTGCCTTGAGCCCTCGCACCGTGGCGACGAGAACTGCAGCATCTGGGGCGAGGCCCGAGGCGCGGCACTTGATGTTGAAGAAGCGTTCGGCGCCCATGTCGGCGCCGAAGCCAGCCTCGGTGATCAGGTAGTCGCCCATGTGGATGCCGATGCGGTCGGCGACGATAGAGCTGTTGCCCGTGGCAATGTTGCCGAACGGGCCGGTGTGGACGAGCGCAGGCGTGTTCTCGAGGGTCTGCATCAGGTTGGGCTTGATGGCCTCACGCAGGATGACTGCCATTGAACCGGCGACCTTCAACTCTTCGGCTGTGACGGGCGTACCGGATTTGGTGTAGCCGACGACGATACGGCCGAGTCGTTCGCGCAGATCCTGCAGCGAGGTGCAGAGTGCCAGGGTCGCCATCACTTCGGAGGCGGCGGTGATGTCGAAGCCTGTTTCACGCGGTACGCCGTCGAGGCGGCCGCCGAGGCCGATGACGCCGTTGCGCAACGCACGATCGTTGACGTCGATGACTCGGCGCCACGTGATGTTGTGCATGTCGAGCGCGAGGTCGTTGCCGTGGAAGAGGTGGGCGTCGAGGGCAGCCGAGCACATGTTGTGCGCTGCGGTGACGGCGTGCATGTCGCCGGTGAGGTGCAGGTTGAGTAGCTCCATCGGCACGACCTGGCTGTAGCCGCCGCCGGCAGCGCCGCCCTTGATGCCGAACGTCGGGCCCATTGAGGGCTGGCGGATGGCAATGACGCCGCGCTTGCCAATGTGGCTGAATCCCATACCAAGGCCGACGGTTGTGGTGGTCTTGCCCTCGCCGAGGGGCGTCGGTGTGATCGCGGAGACCACGACGTACTTCGCTTTTGGTCGGTCTTGCATCTTCTCGATGGCTTCGAGCTGGATCTTTGCAGCGCCGGAACCGTAGGGCTCGAGGTGCTCGAGCGGAATACCAGACTCAGCAGCGACCTCGGTGAGCGGTTTGAGCGTCGCCTTGCTGGCGATATCAAGGTCGGAGGGGAAACCCATGTTGTGTCCATTCTGCACCGACCTGAGTGGATGCGAGTCGCCGCCCGGATCGAAGTCCGCGCAGTCTTTCTATTGATCTGACCACCACCGACTGCGCTCGCCCTGCATCGCTGCATAAATCCGCATGGTGGAACGGTTCCACGATACAGAATAATTGAGGGGTGTGTCAATGGTCATGTGAGGTGGCCTCACGAATACGCGGAGGGAGGCGTGCATTGGCACGACGTGCAAGGGTGGTGGATGACTTCGCGGACAACGACTGCAACGACTCTTGCCGGAAAGGTCAAGGGAACCGTCGGGTCCAAGGGTCGGATGCTGCACTTCCGGGGCATACCTTTCGCGGCACCACCGGTCGGCCCGCTCCGGTGGCAGCCGCCGCAGCCAGTTGAGCCATGGAGTGGCACGCTGACCTGCACCAAGTTCGGGCCGCATGCGTACCAGCTTGCAGCAGGCTTCGAGTTGTTCTTTAACACCCTTATCGACGGGCTCGGGCTGGGTCGGGCACGCAAGAAGGCGTTAGCTGCGAGCCTCAAAGTCGCCAACCTGAAGCAAAGTGAAGACTGTCTACAACTGAATATTCATGCACCTTCGCACGCCGAGAAGCTGCCGGTCATGGTGTGGATCCACGGTGGCGATCACACCGACGGCAGCGGAACCGAGCCGCATTACAACAGCGATGTACTCCCCGAACGCGGGTGTGTGCTCGTGACAATCAACTACCGCCTCGGCATGTTCGGCTTCCTGGCTCACCCGGAACTCGCCGAAGAGTCACCTGATCGGGTGTCTGGTAACTACGGCTTACTCGATCAGGTTGCCGCACTCGAATGGGTGCGCGACAACATCGCCAGCTTCGGCGGCGATCCGGAATGTGTCACGATTTTCGGTGAGTCGGCTGGTGGCCAAGCCGTACTCAACATGATGACCACTCCGCGGGCGCGTGGCCTGTTTCACCGTGCGATCGCGCAGAGTCCGAGCGATAGCGGCCGGTGGTTACAGCTTCGGCGGCCGGCGCTTGATTTCTTACCAGCCGAAGACGCCGGCGTCGAGTTTGCGAAGGCCGTGGTTGGTTCCGAGCCGGGCCAGATCGAACGAATGCGTGCTCTGGGACCCGAGGAGCTCACCGAGTACTACCAGAAGCTCCCGTTGCTCGGTCGCCATTTTTACCCGGCGGTCGATGACGAGATCTTGCCGATGGCGCCGATGTCGGCATTCAGTGCGCAGCTGCAGGCGTCGGTCCCGCTGATGATCGGTTACAACTCGGACGAAACCACGCTTTTCGCCGACTTCATGCATCCGGCAGGCGGTGAGTTCTATCGCGACATCAGCGTCGAGAATCTGCCACCCGTATCGCTGCAGGACATGCAGGAGATGTTTGCGGTTTCCTATCCGAGCCAATCTCACGTCGACCGCTTGATGGGCGCCTATCCAGGCCTCGCGACGGCTGAACGGTCGTCGGTTGCCGACCATGGCTGCGACCATATATTTGGTGTGCACGTCGAGCATGCGGCCCGCGAGCATGCGTCCAGTGGCAACCAGGTGTACCGCTACTACTTCACCGCGACGCCGCCGTCGAAGAAGCAGACCGCAGGTGCGTTTCACGCTGCGGAGATCTTCTACGTCTTCGATACGTCGTTCCCGCTGGTGCCCGTTGCCGACGACGCGCACCTGACGATTCGTGAGATGGGTGACCGCTGGTTTGCCTTCGCAGCAACCGGAGTGCCGGATTCGCCTGGTCGCGAGACCTGGCCTGCTTATGACCAGGGCGACCCGCAGCACATGGTGTTCGATCGGCCCCGGTCCGCAGTGGGCCCCGTGCCGCCGAGCACGGGGATCGAGATCATGCGTGAGCGAATCGATTGGCTCACGGAATTGCTTTCCTCTGAGTCAGTAGCTGACCCTTTAATCTGACCTATCCGACTGACCTATCCGACTGACTTATCCGACTGACTTATCCAAGGTCGGCGCTTGTGCAGTCGCGTACGAGGCTGTCTTGCGTGGTGACGAGCACAGAGCCATCGGCGAGCTGGGCTCGATACGAGACCGAACCGCCGTCACCGACGATCTCGGCAGCTGCGCGGTCGAGCTGGATGGCAGGGTCGGTATACGTCATGAAGGAGTTGCCATCGGCATCGCCCGTGATTTCGACACGGCCGAGGTCAGACCCGTAGCCGACCACCGTTGACTCGCCCGCGTTGTTGGAGATGAAGCACGCATCGACCAGGGCTCGCAAGTACAGCGGCTTGTCGTTGGCGCCAAACGTCTGGATCCTCTGTTCGCTGCCGCAGTCTGAACCTGTGCTCGGTGGATTCGCGACGATGCTGAAGCTGCCAGAACCCGTAGGGGCTTCGAAGGCATATCCCTGATCGAGTTCGAGGAACTTGCCAGTCTCGGCAGGGAACCCGCGAATCGAAAATGCGCCGCCGGTGATGCCGCCCTCGTCGAACCACTGCTCGACGATCGCAGATGTGCCATCGATGGTGATCAGGTGGCTGAACACCTGCAGGTCGGTGTAGCTGGGTGCGAGTGGCACCGTGAAGCAGGAGCGCTCAATCGAGTACTCGACGCCATCGACACGGACGGTGCCCGGAGAGGCCAGCGCTGGCGCTGTCGAGGTGGCGGTCGTGGCCGGCGCGGATGTGGTGGCCGGCGCCGTGGTTGTCTCTGTCGCCTCGGTGGTTGTCGGACCGATTGTCATATCAGACGAAGGGGCGGTCGGCTCCGCAAGGACCGTTGTGGGCGGATCAATCGTCCTTTCGGCGGGAATCGTCGAGTCGATCAACGCGGTCGTGGTCGACTCGTCGACGGTCTGCACTGAGTCGTCACCGCCACGGGTGAGGACGAGAACAACGATCGCTGCGATGACGCCGCCGACGAGGAGTCCGATTGCTGCCGGCCCGCCCCATTGAGACCGACCAGCAGCGGGTGGTTGACCGCTGGGGGGTATGTCAGAACCACCGCCACTTCGCCGGGTGGCGGTCGGTGGGGTCGGGCTGGTGTTGGCCCAGAGGTCAGCGTCGCGATTGCCCTCGTTGGTCATCGTTCGAGCTTGTCACGCCGACGGCCCGAGAAAGATGCAGCTCCTGGTCGAGCGTTTGTATCAGAGGTCGGGTGTTCAATGTCGCGAGTCGGGGTTCGAAAAGGCTCAGGATGAGCAAGACAGCATCGAGCAGCCGACGCGTGTCCGTGCCCAATCGGGTCGGAGTGTTGCGTATTCCTCGCGGCCTGGCTGTTCGTCGTACGGGTGGCGCAGCAGATCGAGCAGCTCGGGAATCATGTCGTAGCCGCCGGCTTCGGCCTTGTCGATCGCAAGTTGGGCGAGGTAGTTCCGCAAGACGTACTTCGGGTTGACCGCATGCATCCGGCTGCGCCGGGCGTCGGCTGTTTGGTGTGTCGTCCGGCTGAGTTCGATGTACGACCGGAACCACGTGGCGGTCCGCTCGAGGAGTTCGCCGGTCAGTTCGGCTGGGGCGTAGTAGGACCCGATGAGCGGCTCGATCAACGTGGTGTCGTCTACGGAGAGGTCGACTTCATCGACTTCATCGACTTCGATATCGCCGAGCGTGCGGAAGAAGATCGTCATGTCGGTTTCGGTGAGTGGGAGCAGGTCGAGCAGTTCGGCGGCGACTTCGCGACGGCGAACGACATTGGCATCGACCAGGCCCAGCTTGTCGGCGAGCGCACGGTCCCAGCCTTGCGCAAAGCGTTCGGAGTAGCTGTCGACGATTGCCTGCAACGGCTCGGCGTCTTGAGTCAGTGAGTGCAGCGCTCCGCCGAGGCGGCTGACGTTCCAGTGGCCGATCTGTGGTTGATTGCCGTATCGGTAACGTTTGCCACCGGCATCGGTCGTGTTCGGAGTCCAGCCCGGATCGAAGTCTTCGAGCCATCCGTACGGGCCGTAGTCGATCGTCAGCCCGAGGATTGAAAGGTTGTCGGTGTTCATGACGCCGTGGACGAACCCGACGCGCATCCAGTCGACCATCAGGTCGGCGGTCCGGTTGGAGACTTCCTGGAACCAGGCAACGATGGCCTCGTCAGTCACGCTCGGGTTGTCTGGGCCGTCAGCCGTGAGGAGATGCGGGAAGTGGCGGCGGATCGTGTGTTCCACGAGCGAACGCAGCAGGTCGATCTCGCCGCGCGACGCGGGGAGTTCGAAATGGCCGAACCGGACGAAACTCGGCGCGACACGGCAGACAACCGCACCCTGTTCGTTGGCTGGATGGCCGTCGTAGAGCATGTCGCGCATGACATCGTCGCCGGTCAGTGTGAGGCTGAGGGCGCGTGTTGTCGGCACCCCGAGGTGATGCATTGCCTCACTGCACAGGAACTCGCGGACCGACGAGCGCAGAACGGCCCGTCCGTCGGCGCCGCGGGAGTACGGGGTCGGGCCAGCCCCCTTGAGCTGCAGTACGGCATGGCCGTCATCGGGGGTGGCGATTTCGCCGAGCGCGATGGCGCGCCCGTCGCCGAGTTGGCCGGCCCAGTTGCCGAACTGGTGACCGCCATAGTTCATGGCGTGGGGTTGCATGCCGTCGATCAGTTCGTTGCCGCTGAACACTCGCGCGAATCGATCCGATGCCACGGTGTCTTCGTTGATGCCGAGTTGCTCCGCGACTTCGAGCGAATGGGCAATGAGCGTGGGCCCGGCAGTCGCAGTTGGTTCGACTGGCGACCACCCGGCGCCGTTGACCTGGCGGCGCACATTGCGCTGCTCTGGGTCGCCGGGCACATCGTTGACGTACCAGTGGTCGGTTGTGAAATCGAACCCCGTCATGACAACAGTCTCGCAGCACGCTCGGCGACTCCCGCCTCTGAGCTGGCGATCAAGGTGACCGCGGAGACCATGGGTCTGGTTCCTCTGGATGGCTTTGCTGCTTGGGCCGAAGTTCGAACGTCAGGCGAGCGGCGCAGCGAGCCTGGTTGTGACCGCGTCGCGGACCTGTGCATCGAAGGAGTTGACATGGTCTTCAATCAAGTTGGCCACCGTTTCGGCGTCACCGGATTGGAGTGCGTCGTGGATTGCGGCGTGATCGTCGACGGCATGGCCCATGTCGTGGACGTCAGCGAGGTACATATGCCAGAGCCGGTCGCTCTGCGCGTAAAGCGTGTCGAGCGTGTTGGTGAGAAAGCGATTGCCCGAAGCGCGCCAGATGATTTCGTGGCACTGCCGATCGAGTTCGAGAAGCTCTTCGGGGGTCTTGCCCGGCAGGGCTGTCTCGGCGAGGACGTCGGCCATCTCGTCCCAGTCGGCTTGGGTGCCGCGCTTTGTTGCGAGGCGCGCGGCATAGGGCTCCAAGGTTGCTCGTGTCTCGTACAGCATCGCGAGTTCGTCGAATTCGATTGCGCTCACGAACATCCCGCGCCGCGGGATGACGGTGACGAAGTGGTCGCGGGCGAGGCGTTGGAGTGCTTCACGGATCGGGGTGCGGCTCATGTCGAGGGTTGCTTGGAGGTCGGCCTCGCGCACGACGTCACCGGGTGCGAGGTCGAGGCGGATGATCAGTCGCCGAATCTCGTCGTATGCACGCTCGGCGAGTGAGAGGGGTTGCGGCTGACCGATTGAAAAAACAGTTGACACGCCTGTCATACTCTGTTGATATATCACCACTGTCAAGTTCAAATAGTTACGTATGGGGTCAGGCCCCTTTCGCAACTCTTTGCCTTTCCGAAGCGAGCGCCTCCATGAGTGACCAAGAATTCCCCACTACCGCCAAGGTCGTCGTCATTGGCGCCGGAATCGTCGGCAACTGCCTGGTGGGCCATCTCGCCCGACTTGGCTGGACTGACATGGTGCTCATCGACAAGGGCCCTCTCCCGAACCCCGGTGGTTCGACTGGTCATGCATCGAACTTCATCTTCCCGGTCGATCACAACAAGGAGATGGCACTGCTCGGTGTGCAGAGCGCCAACCAGTACCGCGACGTCGAACGCAGCGTTGACTCCGGTGGCATCGAAGTGGCCCGCACACCCGAGCGGATGGACGAGTTCCAGCGCCGGATGACGTCTGCGAAGGCGTGGGGCGTTGAGGCCGAACTGCTGACCCCGGCGCAGGTCAAAGAGCTCGTGCCGTTCATCAATGAAAATGTAATCCTCGGTGGCTTCAGTTGCCCCAGCGTCAGCGTCGTCGACTCCCTCGACACCGGCACACTTTTCCGCAACGAGGCGATCGAAAAGACCGGCCTCAAGGTGTTCGCCAACACTGAAGTGCTCGACGTCGAGACCGAGGATGAGCCCGGCACCGGGCTCCAGAAGGTCACCGCCGTGGTGACTGACAAGGGCCGGATTGAAGCCGAGTACGTCGTTGTCGCCTGTGGCGTCTGGTCGAACCGTATTGCCAACATGGCCGGCGCCACCATCCCGCTCGTGCCCGCCGTCCACCAGATGGCCGACGTCGGTCCAATGGACATCCTCGCCGAGACGCAGAGCGAGATCAGCTACCCGATTGTTCGTGACATGGACACGTTCTGCTACGAGCGGCAGTCCTCGGGCTCGATGGAAGTCGGCTCCTACGCTCACCGCCCGATCCTGCATCACCCCGACGACATCCCGTCGAACGAAGAGGCAGCGCTCAGCCCCACCGAAATGCCGTTCACGCCCGACGACTTTGACCAGCAGATGGAAGAAGCAATCGAGCTGATGGACATGCTCGGTGACGCCGAAATCAAGTACGCCATCAACGGCCTGCTCTCGCTCACACCTGACGCCATGCCGTGCCTAGGCGAGACCACCGAAGTCCGCAACCTCTGGTCGGCAGCCGCCGTCTGGGTCAAGGAAGGCCCGGGCATGGCCCAGGTCGTCGCCGAGTGGATGACCTATGGCTACCCGCGAGTGATCGACGCCCACGGCGCCGACATCGCCCGCTTCTACGACCACGAGCGCAACGACGAGCACATCTGGAGCCGCGCCGAAGAACACTTCAACAAGACCTACGGCATTGTGCATCCCGCCGAGCAGTGGGAGAACCGCCGCAACCTGCAGGTGTCGCCGCTGTTCGAACGCCAAGAAGTGCTTGACGCCTTCTTCTTCCAGGCCCGTACGTGGGAACGACCGCAGTGGTACGGCAGCAACGCCGATCTCGCCGAGCGCTACAACGTCGCGGAACGCGAAGTCGAATGGGATAATCGCTGGTGGAGTCCGATCACGGTCGGCGAGCACCTCAACATGCGTGACAACGTCGGCCTGATTGACCTGTCGGCATTTCAGGAGTTTGAGATCTCTGGTCCCGGTGCTGTTGAGTTCGCCGACTACCTCTGCGTGAACAAGATCGGCCCCGTTGGCCGCGCGACGTACACCCCATGGCTCACCCCTGACGGTGGGTTCCATTCCGACCTCACCATGCACCGGACCGCAGAAGACGTCGTTGTCGTCGTCACCGGCGTGTTTGATGGCGGGCGCGACCTGTCGTGGATGAAGAAGTACATGCCGAAGGACGGTTCGGTCACGTTGACCGACCGCACGCTCGAAGTGTCGACACTCGGCCTCTGGGGCCCGAACGCTCCGGCCACGCTCGCAAAGCTGACCGATGCCGACCTCTCACACGAGGGCTCGTCGTACGGATCGCTCGTCGAAGTGAAGCTGAACCTCGGTGGCGAAGAGGTCAACGCCACGCTGTTCCGTATCTCCTACGTCGGCGACACCGGCTGGGAGATCTACGTTGCATGGGACAAGGCGCCGATGCTGTGGGACGCACTCATGGAGGCAGGTGCCGACCTCGGCATCCGCGCCACCGGCGGCGGCGTCTACGGCACGTCAGGCCGCATTGAGAAGGGCTACCGCCTACAGGGCGCCGAGCTCGAAAGCGAGTACAACCCGCTCGAAGCCGGCCTCGCCCGCCCCAAGGTCAAGTCAGCTGACTTCATCGGCAAGGACGCCTACCTCGCAGCACGCGAAGCTGGCGACCCCGAGGTCCTGATGTGCACGATGACCGTCGACGACCAGACTGACTCGCAGGGCCGTACTCGTTGGATGCAAGGTGGCAACGAGCCGTTGTGCGACATGGACGGCAACACGATCATGGATAGCCACAAGCGGGTCTCGCGGGTCACCACAGCGGGCTACGCCCCATCGGTTGCCAAGATGGTGCTGATGGGCTACCTCCCGCGGGAAATGGCGACGGCCGGCACGAAGATTCAAGTCATGTACATGAACGAGTACTTCCCGGTAACCGTCGTCGGCACCGACGGCCCGTTCGACCCCGAAAACACACGACTGAAGGGCTGAGGATCAGGAACACCATGAGAGTCCTTGTTTGCGTGAAGCGGGTACCCGCACCTGGCGCCAAGATCAACATCACCGATGACGGCCAGTCCGTCGATGCCACCAATCTTGGCCACACCATGAGCCCGCACGAAGAATGCGGGCTTGAGCTGGCCGTGCAGCTGGTCGAGGTGCACGGCGGCGAGTCGCACGTGCTGACACTCGGTGTTGCAGCAGCCGACGAGCAGTGCCGTTGGGCCGCCTCGATTGGCATCAACAAGGCCACGCTGGTCGACGTCGGAACGCAGGGCTGGGATCCGCAGCGAACAGCATCGGCAATGACCGACGCCATCCGTGCAATCGAAGCGGCCGAGGGTGGATTCGACGTCATGATCTTCGGCAACGAGTCGGCCGACACGGGTGGCTTCCAAGTCGGGATTCGCGTCGCTCAGGCGCTCGGCCGGCCGATGGTCAATGCAATCAAAGGCGTCAACATCTCTGCTGGCATCGATGGGGCTGACACGGTGCTCGAAGCGCAGCGCGAGACTGACTCTGGCATGGAGGTCTACAAGCTTGCGATGCCGTGCGCGATCGGAGTGAAGGAAGGCATCACCTGGCCGCGCTACCCAACGATGCGCGGCCGTCTCGCTTCCAAAAAGCTTGCCGTCGACGTCGGTGCGTCGGAGGCAGCCCCCGGCGGTCAGACCATGGTGCGCCTCAACCGTCCCGAGGAGCAAGTGTCGGAAACGATCATTCTCGGCGAAGGTGCCGCTGCTGCCCCCGCAGTTATCGAACTGCTGAAGGAACTCGGCCTCTGGTCGCAAGGAAGCACCAAGCAGGAGGTGGGGGCATGAGTGTGCTCGTCGTCGTCGAACATGACCGGGGCACGCTCGCCGACGCGTCACTCGAGGCCTTTGCCTTCGCTCGATCGATAGCCGAGCAACTCGGCGAGCCGGTTGAAGCGTTGTTGATTGGAGCGGACGCTGTCGGACTTGCCGACGTCTGTTCGGCGCATGGCGCAGCTGTTGCGCATCACGCGTCGATCGCTGGCCACTCCGTTGGCGACTACGGTCCCGAGGCATACGGCATGGTCGTGGCGTTGCTCGCTGCGCGGCTGTCCCCCAGTGGCATCGTGGCATCTGGAACCGACCGCGGTAACGAGGTGCTCGCGCAGGCTGCTGCTGAGCTCGACCTTCCGTTTGTTGCCAACTGTGTGTCGGTCAAGACTGACCACGTGTGGGAGTTGACCCGGGTGCAGTGGGGGGGCTCGCTCAACGAGGAGGCGCGGCTCGCGTCGCGTCTCCCGATCGTCTCGGTCGCACACCATGCCGTTGAAGCCGAAGAAGTCGCAGCCGGAGCGACGGCGACAATCACCGAACACGTCGTGGAGTTGCCCGAGTGGGTCAGCCGTTCGGTGATCCAAGATCGCGTCGTCTTATCGGAGGGCCTGACGTTGGCAACCGCGCCTGTCGTGATCGGTGGAGGCCGCGGCGTCGGTTCGGCTGAAGGTTTCAACGTGCTCGAAGCGCTGGCAGCACGCCTCGGCGGCGTTGTCGGATGTAGCCGTGCGGTGACGAACAACGGTTGGCGTCCGCACAGCGATCAGGTCGGCCAAACGGGTACTCGCATTGCGCCGCAGCTCTATATCGCCTGCGGCATCAGCGGAGCGATCCAGCACTGGGTGGGAGCGAAGGCGGCGAAGAAGATTCTCGCCATCAACATCGACCCCGCAGCCAACATGGTCGTCAAAGCCGACTACGCAGTGATCGGCGACCTTTTCGAAGTGCTTCCCGCTATCGAACAGGGCTGATCGAGCGCGGCGTGACCTTCGGGTGAGCCAGGCCCCGGCGTGCAACAACAAATGGCGCACGCTGTACAGTTTCTGAGATTCGTATGTACCAACGGCTTTGTCTTCAGATTTTTCAGAATCTACCGAAGAGCTGATTGTGGCGTCGTCATCCATGGCCTCCGATGGGATGGCGGCACTTTCGAGCGGGCCATACAAGGTGCCGGTTCCGTGGCGGCGCCCCGATCCTCTGAGTCAGCGAGTCGGGCTGACGGTCGCTATTTGTGCGCTCGTCATCCTGCTGCCCTTCGGGCCATACCGGGTCCCCCTGGCATTTCTGATCGCAGCCGTTCAGTTGATCGCCACCGTCGTCGTGCGGCGCCGGAAGGCCACGGTGACCGAGGAACTCGGGAGCTATCTATTCGTCGAGCATCTCCTCATGCTCGTCGTCGTTCTTGTTGCTCCGTCGGGTTACCTCGGAATTGCAATCGTGGCCATCGGGTCGCTCGCATCGAACGGTCCGTACGTTCCGCAAAGTTGGCTTCGCGGCCTCGCCGTGATCACGATGTTCACCTTCGTGGCGCCGGCGCTGATCTTCGGCTTGGATACGGGACCAATGGTGATCGGCGCCGGGTTGTTTATCGTTGGTCATATTGTGTTGAACCGCAGCGGCGCATTGCTCCATGCCGAAGAAGTAGCGACTGCAGCGCAGTATGAGGCAGACCACGACGCGCTCACGGGGCTTCCGAACCGGCGTGTTCTGCGTGCCGTTCTCGATGGCCGCGGCGACACGGCGCGGCCAGTTGCGCTGTTGCTGCTCGACATTGACCACTTCAAAGAGATCAACGACAGCCTCGGTCACGACGTCGGTGATCACGTCTTGCGTGAGGTGGCGCGTCGGCTTGCCGGGATCGACGACGAAGTTCTCGTTGTGCGCCTCGGCGGTGACGAGTTCGCCGCCGTCGTTCCCGGATCTGTTGCTCGGGCGGACGAGTTTGCCGAAGCAATCGACCGCTGCATGCAACCAACAACCTGGGTGCACGGCGTTTCTCTCGCGGTCCGGGCGTCGATTGGTCTGGCGCACACGTATGCCGCGCCTCCCCGTCTTTTGCCGCGTTACGCCGACATTGCGATGTATCGCGCCAAGCGAGAGGGTGCCGGCCCCACGTGGTACCGACCTGAAGACAACCCGCATACGGAGCGGCGCATCATGCTCATGCAGGGGCTTGTGGACGCGATCGAGTCGGGGCACATTCGGCCATGGTTCCAGCCGCAGATCGACATTCTGACCGGCGAAGTTGTTGGTGGCGAAGCGTTGGCTCGGTGGGATCATCCCCGCCTCGGAGTGGTGGGCGCAGCGGAACTGCTCGAGCACGTCAGGCTGGCTGGTAAGCAGCATGAATTCTCGGTGGCAATGCTGCGGCGTTCAATTGAGGCGGCGATCTCGTGGCCTGGTCACATTCGGCTCTCGGTCAACGTCTCGTTGCGCGACATTCGAAGCAGGGACTTCGGAGCAGAAGTCGAGTTCCTCCTCGCAACGACGGGGTTTGACCCACGGCGACTCACGCTCGAGGTGGTCGAGTATGCCGCCGACGCCTGCACAGACGGCGCCGTCCCAGCGGCGCAGCGAATCCGTTCGACTGGGGTGTCGCTTTCATTGGACGATTTTGGACAGGCGGCATCGTCCTTGGCTCGGCTCGACCTCTTCGACGTCGACGAGCTCAAAATCGAACGTCGGTTTGTCGCCCGCATGATCAGGCAGCGCCGCGACGACCCGTTTGTCGACTCAGTCGTCGCGCTGGCCAATCGACTCGGGCTCCGCCTCGTCGCAGAGGGTGTCGAAAACGATGAGATGGCTCGCGCGGTCGCGATGGTCGGAATCCGAGTTGTGCAGGGCTACCACTATGGGCGCCCGGCGCGCACGCTCCGGGTAGAACGGTTCGCGCCCATGGCGCCACCAGGTGCCTCGCTGCTTGATCTTTAATGACGCGAAGTGCTTGGCCTGCTGACCCCGCCTCCATCGCGTCTTCTGTATTCCATTGATTACTCTGCCACGAGGCGTCGATGGAATAGGTGCCTTGCCCGGTTGGTTGAAGTTGGTGCCCCCGAACAAGGAGAACAGCTCATGGCAACAATCGATCTCACCAGTGACCAGTTTCAGCAGACCGTCACAGCCGACGGCATCGTGCTCGTTGATTTTTGGGCCGAATGGTGCGGCCCCTGCAAGTCCTTTGGACCGACGTTCGAAGCGGCGTCCGAAAAGGACCCCGAAATTACCTTCGCGAAAATCGACACCGAGGCCGAGCACGAAATTGCTGGCGCTCTTGAGATTCGTTCGATCCCGACGCTCATGATTTTCCGTGACGGCATCCAGGTCTTTTCGCAGCCGGGTGCGCTGCCCGGCCACGCACTCGACGACCTGATCGGTCAGGTCAAGGCGCTTGATATGGACGAAGTGCGAGCAGAGATGGTTAAAGAATCAGCCAGCTCCGACACCGACACCGACTGACGCGGCAAAGGCTCCCGCCACCACTCTGCTCCTTCCCCCAGTCTGCCCAGCTGAGGACCCGGTACCGCAATGGTGTCGGACCTTCGGCGATTTCTGTGAGCGGTTGCGGAAACCGACGCCGCAATTGTTCACACAAATGAGACAGCTTGTGAGCCCGACAGCGTCAGACAGCGACAGAAACTGCGTCTCGGGCGTCTGCGAGCAGATCAATGGAGCGGAGACGCTCATTGATCGTCGGTGACGGGTGCACGGTCATCAACTCGTCGACGCCGACAGCTTCGGCGAAGTTCTCGAGGTACCGATGCACCGTTTCGGCCGTGCCGGCAGCGGTGTAGTGCATCATCTGGGCGATCTGTTGGCCCTGCGGTGACGAGAGGAGATCGTCGGCCTCGGCAGGACTGAGCTCGCGGCTCGGGGTGACGAAACGGGCGATCCGTCGGCGGCTCACATCCACTCGTTGTCGTTCGGCATCGTCTTCAGTTTCCGATGCGATGACGTTGATGCCGGCCATGGCATGGGGCTCGCTCAGCTGCTCGGACGGTTGGAACTCGTTGCGATACGTCGCGATTGCATCGACCAAATGCGTCGGAGCAAAGTGTGAAGCGAAGGCATATGGCAGCCCAAACCTCGCGGCCAGGCGTGCGCCAAAGAGTGACGACCCGAGGATGTAGAGCGGCACGTTGGTGCCGGCGCCCGGTACTGCAATGACGCCGGGAACGATCGACGCAGCGCCCAGGTAGCCCTGTAGCTCGCGGATGTCGTCGGGGAATCGGTCAGACGCACGAGGGTCGGTGCGCATGGCGCGCATTGTGTTCTGATCGCTGCCGGGCGCCCGACCGAGCCCAAGGTCGATTCGCTCGGGATGCAACGTGGCGAGTGTGCCGAACTGCTCGGCGATCGCAAGTGGCGAATGGTTGGGCAACATAATGCCACCCGAACCGAGACGGATCGACGACGTGTGCGCAGCAACGTGGGCGATGAGCACGCTGGTCGCTGATGACGCAATCGACGCCATGTTGTGATGCTCGGCGTACCAGATGCGCTCGTATCCACGCTGTTCGGCGCGCTGCGCGATCGACACGCTCGTCCGGAACGCGTCGGCAGCCGTTTCGTCAGCACCGATGAACGCAAGGTCAAGGATCGAGATCGGAGTCGTCACGTCACCAGCATGCCCGGTTCGCTTCGGCGAGACACGGTGGAGCGACGCCCACCACGATCCAGTGCTGCGCCGCCGATGACATCTGACTCCACCGACTTCGGCGAACATGGGCGGTATGGACTTCGATCTTGATCAAACTGATGCACTCCTTTCGACAACGCGTGCAGTGCGTAAACGCCTCGACTTCGATCGGGAAGTGCCCGACGATGTGCTTCTCGAGTGCCTCCAGCTTGCGGTGCAGGCCCCAACTGGTTCCAACCAGCAGGGCTGGCGCTGGATGGTCATCCGCTATGCTGAGAAAAAGGAAGCACTCGCGAAGCTGTACCGCGACGCCGGCGGCGAGTACCTCGCAGCGGCGGCCGATCAGGCTGACACGGGCACCCAGCAGGGTCGAGTGATCGATTCGGCGAACTTCCTGGCACAGAAGCTCGGCGAAGTGCCGGTGCTCGTGATCCCGCTGATCATCGGTCGCCTGACCGACAACAGCGCCAACGCCGCTGCTGGTCTGATGGGTTCGATCATGCCGGCCATGTGGAGCTTCCAGCTTGCACTGCGCAGTCGCGGCCTCGGCAGTTGCCTCACCACGTTGCACCTCGGCAAGGAACAGGAAGCCGCCGAGATCCTCGGGATCCCCGACCACATGACGCAGGCCGGGCTGCTACCCGTTGCCTATACGAAGGGCACCGATTTCAAGCCGGCCAAGCGCGACGATGTGGCCGAGATCGTGTACCTCGACACGTACAAGAACCCGATTCGCCCGGCCTGACCCTCGTACCGCTTGGCTGGACCCGGCCACCAGATTCTCGGGACGGTATGCGGTGAAATCGGCTCCGTTTCGTTCCGAGTTCGTCGTGGAGCGTGTGACTGTCGCGACGCCTCGCTGATCGGGCGTCGGGTTCGACTGACTACCGTTCGAACATGGGCACACCCGACGAGCTGCTCACGGTGAGCGAGGAACGGGCACGCGGGCGAGTCGGAGTCAAGTGGTCGAAGCACGGTCCTGATGTGCTCGCGGCGTGGGTCGCCGACATGGACTTCGACCCGCCGGCACCGGTCATCACGGCAATCCGTGCCCACACCGAACGTGGCGACCTCGGGTATGGGCCGTTTGCTGTCGACCTCGCTCCGGCGTACGCCGATTGGCAGGAACGTCGACACGGGTGGGCTCCCAACATCGAACAGATCCACCCATTCACGAGCGCTTTGCACGCCTTGGAAACCGCACTCTGGAACACGACCGATCCTGGTGACGGTGTTGTCGTGTTCACGCCGATCTATTACCCGTTCCTCGATGCGATTGCGAACAGCGGCCGCCGACGGATCGAGGTGCCGCTGATCACCGACGGCTGGAAGCTTGACGTCGAACGATTCGAAGCAGCAATCGACGACACGACGAAGATCATCCTGTTTTGCAACCCGCACAACCCGACGGGCCGCATCTTCGATGACGATGAAATTGCAGCCGTAGCCGATGTTGCCGAGCGACACGACCTGCTCGTGATCACCGACGAGATCTGGGGCGATCTGACCCATCAGCCAGGATTCATTCCGTTGGGCGCCACCGACGAGCGGTTCGTCGGTCGCCTGGTCACCCTCGGCTCAGCGAGCAAGACCTTTAATCTCGCTGGCCTACGCACCGCCGTTGCCCACATCGACCACGCGCCACTCACGGCAACCCTGGAAACGATGCCGGGACACCTCCACGGGTCGCCGAGCACGCTCGGGATCACCGGGACGATCGCTGCATGGACGGCCTGCGACGACTGGCTGTGGGCGGCGCGCCGCACCATCGAAGTGCGCCGCAACCAGCTCGCTACCCGACTTGCTGCCGACCTTGCAGATGTCGGTTTCCAGATTCCGCAAGCGACGTACCTCGGATGGCTTGACTTCTCCGCTTACGACATCGGCGACGACCCGTCTGAATGGCTGCTCAAACACGCGCAGGTGGCGCTGTCGAGTGGAGCGAAGTTCGGAACGGGCGGCCGGGGACACGCACGGATCAACGTGGCGACGTCGTCAGAGATTCTCGACGGGGTGATCGACCGGATCGCCAGCACATTGTCCACACACCGACCCGACCACTTTGGGAGTACCGAATGACCGACACCAGTAGCGAGCAAGCTGTCCATATCCGCAAGGGAGTGCCTGGTGATCTCGACTGGCCGACCACGTTGGCCCGGCTCGACAAGGTGCTGCGTATCCGCACGACGCCGATCGGCATGAAGATGTTCGAGACCGCATTCGAGATGGAAGCGGTCCCGAAGATTCGACGACCGAAAGACATCCACACCGCCGACCAAATCGTGTCGATGGCATCGCGTCTCAACTGGACTGTCGGCATTACTGGTGCCGACTTGGTGGGTGCTCAGTGCCAGGCCGTCCTCGGGCTTGGCGCTCAGGATGACGAGTGGTACTCGGGCAAGCACATGGCCGGCGTGTGGTTCGAGACAATCGAAGATTCTGCAGCGCACCAGGCTGCGATGCATGTTGTTCCCATTGGCCAGTACGAGGCCATGGCGGTGTCGCCTCTGAGCACGGGCCGTCTCGATCCGCCAGACATCTGCATGATCTATGCGACGCCTGGCCAGATGATTCTGCTCATTAACGGCCTCCAGTGGTCGGGGTACAAGAAACTCGAATGGGGGTGCGTGGGCGAGTCGTCGTGCGCTGACTCGTGGGGTCGCGCCTTGTCGACAGGCGAGCCGAGCCTGTCGATCCCGTGCTACGCCGAACGTCGGTACGGAGGCGTGCAGGACGATGAGATGTTGATGGCGCTGCAGCCGCATCAACTCGTGCAGGCGATTGACGGGATGGAGGCGCTGTCACGTAACGGTCTTCGCTATCCGATCCCACCCTACGGCATCCAGACCGACGCACGCGCCGGCCTCGGCGCTAGTTACTGACCTTGCTGGCCGGACGCCAGGGTGAGGTGCTGACGGCGAGCGCAGTTGGGCCACGGCCGAGGAGGACCTCGCCCCACCTGACCGGTGCGTCGTCGAGGAGCGCCAGCTTGGGGAATCGATCGATCAGGCGGCCGACTGCAACCTCGGTTTCCAGCCGAGCGATCGCCGCGCCGAGGCAGAAGTGGCCGCCGTATCCGTAGCCCAGATGTGATCGGGCGTTCGAGCGGTCGAGGTGCAGATCGTTGGGGTCCTCAAACACGACCGGATCGCGGTTGGCGCCGAGCACGCCCAGAAACACGGTCTGGCCTGCTTCCAGCGCGATGCCGTCGCGCTCGTGGGCCTCGCCGACAATCCGCACCATCAGTTTCGTTGAGCCGTCGAAGCGGTGCAGTTCTTCGAGCGCTCCGCTGAGTTGCTCTGGCCGTGATCGCAACAGCCGCTGTTGGGCAGGGTGCTGGAGCAGTGAGTGCATCGAGTTCGAGATCAGGTTGGTGGTCGTTTCGTGGCCGCCGAACAACAATAACGTGAGCGCCCCGACCAACTCGGTCGGGGCCAGGCCGGCATCGGGGTCGTCGCTCGTGACCGCAATGAGCGCCGAGATCAGGTTGTTGGTGGGCTCGCTGGTATATCGATCGACCAGGCCGGTGAAGTAGTCGACGAACTTGGCACTGCCTGCCGCAGCCCGCTCGATGCCAGCTGTTCGGTTGGCCGAGCCAAACACGATGGCGGCGAGTTGGTCGCTCCAGTGCTTGAAGTCATCGCGGTCCTCTGCGGGTACGCCGAGGAGCTCGGCAATCACGATTGCCGGTAGAGGAAACGCGAAGTCGCGGACGAGGTCGGGTTCGTCGATGTCTGCGAGGTCATCGAGTAGCTCGTCGACGATCTCTTCGATACGTGGCCGGAGGTCGGTGACACGGGACGGCGTGAATGTTCGACGGAGCGGCTCCCGCAATCGGGCGTGTTCGGGTTCGTCGTGGAACACCATCCAGCCGCGCAGCAGGTCGAAGGTCTGGCCCATTGCGGCGCGTGAGGCGTCGTCGAGCCGGCCCTCAAGTGGTGTCAGCCGATCACTCGAGAGCCGTTGGTCGTGGAAACCGAGCCTGACCGCCTCGTGGGTGGTGAACATCCACGCACGATGTCGAGTGAGCCACACGATCGGGCCCATCTCGCGCAGTGCAGCGAAAATGGCGTGCGGATCAGCGATTGCGTCCGGTGCGAGGAGATCGACGTCGCTGGTTGGCGCGTTCACGAGCCGGGTCCGCGCAGTAACGCGATGACGCATGCGTTGGCATCGACACCGGCAGCACCACCGCCCATTGTTTCGAGCAGCGCGATCCGTGCGCCGTTGACTTGGCGTTCGCCAGCCTCGCTACGCAATTGCCACACCAATTCGGCGGTTTGCGCCAACCCGGTCGAGCCGAGCGGGTGCCCGCGCGACAACAGCCCGCCGCTGGGATTGACCGGTTGCGGCCCACCCAAGCGCGTGTGGCCCGACGGAGCGAGTGCAGCGCCTTCGCCCCGAGGCGCGACACCGATTGCTTCGAGTGTGAGGATCTCGCCGATGGTGAACGCGTCGTGCACCTCGAACACGTCGACGTCCTCGACCGCTAACCCTGCCTCGGCGAATGCCCGAGCTGCTGTTCGGGCCACCGTTTGGAAGCCCCATGGCTCGGTGTCGCTCGACGTCCAGAGCGGGCCGGACGAGAACTGGCTGGTCAGGATCTCGACGTGCCGGCTCGCATGGAGCTCGGAATCCGGATTGAACGCTGTGATCACCGCAGCGCCCGCTCCATCAGACATTGGGCAACACTGCAGCAGGGTTAACGGCCCAGCGATTGGTCGGCTCTCCAACACCTCGGCGGTGGTCGGCGGAGTTCCTGAGAGGTGGGCCCGCGGGTTGAGCGCACCGTGCGCCTTGTTCTTCACAGCGACCTCGGCGAGAAGTGCCGGATCGACGTTGAACTCCTGCAGGTAGCGACTTGCTTGTAGCGCGTAGAGCGCGGGCATCGCCAAGCCTGCTCGGCCCTCGGGGTCGCTCAGTTCGGGCACGATGGGCCCCGCGAACTGGGTCGACAACTGTTCGACGCCGACGGCGATGACCCGCTCGTAGCGCCCCGAGGCAACCGCCTGCTGTGCTTCGTGCAGCGCCACTGTTCCGCTTGCGCAGGCCGCCTCGATTTTGAACGTCGGAATTCCACCGAGCCCTGCGCCGGCCAGCACCCGGTTGGCGAGGCCAGGAGGGCCGAAGACCGAGCCAACAAACGCAGCGTCGATCTCAGACGGTGCGAAACCGCTGTCGTCGATCGCCTCAATAATTGCTTCCCACGCCAGTTCCTCGACGCGTCGATCGGCGAAGCGCCCGAACTGTGAGGTGCCAACGCCGGCGATGCCTACTCGGCGGTCGGTCATGATGCCACCGCTTCGACGAGTAGATCGCCGTGGTCATTCCCAACGATTCGCACGACGCCCCCTGCGGGGACTTCGATCGCGTCAACAATACGTGCCAGCACGCGTGGCCCGCAGTCGATGTCGACGTAGGCGAGAACGAATGGGGGAGCGATGTCGCCGATGCGAAGGTGCACGGTGGTCGATGACCAGACTGTGCCGCTGGGCCCGAACGACTTCGGCGTGGTCGAACCGAGGCATCGCTCGCAGCGATCGTGCCTCCGAGCGGCAACGTGGCCGCAAGCGGTGCACGCTGATCCGTCGATGCAATAGTCGACCAGGTGGGGTCTCGGGTCAGCCGGTGTCGGTGGTGCGCTCGCCATGGCCCCATGCAAGCACGCCGCAGGTGCGTGGGACGATCCGCACCGCCGATACTGACCGGCCAGGTCGTCGTCGCGTTGGTCGACAGATCAGACTGTGGGGATGGACGTCCGGGGACTCATGGCACAAGCTGCAACACTGAACGCGAACCGGATAGCGGTGATCCATGGTGATCGCCAGTTGACATTTGCCGAGGCGTGGACCCGCGGCACGAGGCTTGCGAACGCATTGCTCGCCCTCGGCCTCGTTCCCGGCGACCGAATTGGTGTCCTCGAAGACAACAGCATTGAGGCGCAAGATCTCTTCGCCGGCGCGACCATTGCTGGCCTCGTACGTGTGCCGCTCTACGCCCGCAACTCAGCTGAGGCACACATCCACATGCTCGATCACACGGGCTGTCGTGCGGTCATCGTTGCTGAGCACTACGCGCACGAGATCGATGCAATCCGTGCCGACCTTCCCGACGTCGAACACGTCATCGTCCGCGATTCGGGCTACGAGCAGTGGCTTGGCGGGCACGACGATGTCGACCCGAATGTGCCGATTGACCCGAATGACTGGTACATCATCCGCCACACGGGCGGTACCACAGGCAATCCGAAAGGCGTTGCCTATACCCATCGTTCGTGGCTCGCTACCGGGCGCGACTGGTTCTACAACTTCCCGCCGATGATCGCTGGCGAACGGTGCCTCCACGTCGGGCCGATCTCTCACGGCTCGGGCTATCTGTACACGCCGACATGGCTGAGCGGAGGCGCAAACGTGCTGCTTGATCACTTCGATCCGTCGGAGACGATCGAGGTGATGGAGCGTGAGCGGGTCGGCTACATGTTTGCCGTGCCCGCAATGCTGAACGCACTCGCCCGCGACGAGACAGCGCGCAGGCGCGACTGGTCCGCACTCAAAGTGATTCAGATTGGGGGCGCACCGATCGCCGACGAGACAGCGTTACTTGCGCGCGACGTATTCGGCATGGTGCTGTACCAAGGCTTCGGCCAGACCGAGGCGGTTCCGGTCTGCATGATGGGCCCCGAAGAGTGGTTTTCTGAGGTCGAGGGTTCTGAGCCGCTCCGCTCGACCGGTCGGGCGTTGCCGTTCGCCTACTTACAGATTCGCGATCCCGACGACAACATGCGGCAGTTGCCGATCGGTGCCGAAGGGGAGATCGCCGTGAAATGTGATGGCCAGATGCTGGAGTTCTGGGATAATGCCGAGGCGACCGCTGAACGCATCACCCCTGACGGGTTCGTGCTGACTGGCGATATCGGGCGACTCGATGCGAACGGTTACCTCTACGTGCTCGACCGCAAGGACGACATGATCATCTCGGGCGGCTTCAACATCTGGCCAGCCGAACTTGAGAACGCCATTGCCGACCATCCCGACGTCGTCGAAGTGGCGGTGTTCTCGGTGCCTGACGACAAGTGGGGCGAGACGCCGATGGCGGTGTGCGCAGTGGCGGCCGGAATCGCGGTCGATGACCCCAGGATCATCGACGAGATCCGATCGCTCTGCGTCGATCGACTCGGCTCGTACAAGAAGCCAACGCACATCGAGCTGCGGGCCGAACCGTTGCCGAAGAGCCCGGTCGGCAAGATCCAGCGCAAGGTGCTCCGCGAACCGCATTGGGCCGGTCACGACCGCCGGGTTGCCGGCAACTGAGCAGCGCATCGGTTTTCCTTTCGCCGCGGCTGAATGCTCGGCGGAGCGATCGCGTACTGTCACCAACATGAAGATTTGGCGACTCAAAGCCCACGGTGACCCACTCGACCAACTCGAACTTCTCGATGAGGCCGCATCCGTACCTGGCCCTGGCCAGGTACTCATCAATCAAGAGGCTGTCGGCCTCGCTTTCCCCGACGTCTTGTCGTGTCGGGGGATGTACCAGGTGAAGTCGCACCCCGGTCATGTCCCGGGTGGCGAGTCGTGTGGCACCGTCGCAGCGCTCGGCCAAGGCGTCACGAGCGTCGAAGTCGGCCAGCGTGTCGCGTACCTCGGAGGCGGTGGCCTTGCGGAACAGACCGTGCATCCGGCAGCCGGGTTGTTCCCGGTGCCCGATGGCGTATCGGCAGCAACGGCAGCAGCGATTCCGATCAACTACTGCACCACGCTCTATGCACTCGAGGATCGAGCCAAGCTGCAAGCTGGCGAGTCCGTGTTGATTACGGGCGCAGCCGGGGGCACCGGTACGGCGGCAATCCAGTTGGCCAAGGCCATGGGTGCCAAGACCATCGCAATCGCCGGTGGCGCAACCAAGGTGCAGGTACTCAAAGACGTCGGTGCCGACGTGGTGATCGACCACCAGGAAAACCCCGACTGGGTCGACGCCGTTCGTGAGGCGAGCGGCGGCGGTGTCGATGTGGCTTACGACCCGGTTGGTGGCGACACCTTCCAGCAGGTCCGCCGATGCATGGGCTGGGATGGTCGACTTCTGGTGATCGGGTTCGTCGCCGGCATCCCCGAGTTTAAAACGAACCACGCGCTCCTCAAGAGTTACTCCGTGGTCGGAGTCCACTGGGGGGCAGCGTTGGCGCGCTTCCCCGAGGCGCTTGAGCAACAGATGACCAAGCTGCTTGCGATGGCTTCAGAGGGCACGATCGATCCGCCGCTCTACCCGCCGTATGCATTCGACCAGGCGGCGCAGGCCCTGCAGGACCTCGCTGACCGCAAGACCTACGGCAAGGTCGTCGCGCTCATCAAGTAGCTCCGAACAGGGTCAGCCAAATCGGGCTGATAGCTCCGCGATGTCTTCGGGGTACATGTCGCAGCACCCACCGATGATCGTTACTCCGGCATCGACCCAGGTTGCCACGATCTCTGCGTAGCTAGCGGCGTCAAGATCTGGTCGACGATCGAAGATCGTGTTGTTGGCGGCGTATTCGGGATGGCGGGCATCAGGGAAGCCGTTGGCGTAGCCGCCGATCCGGACGTCGAGTTCGGACGCGGCGGCCTTCTCCGCAAGCTCGATGATGGCTGGTGTCATCTGCTCCGGCAGTGCGCAATTGAACATCACGGCATCGACCACATCGGCGTGCTCGGTGACGACATCGATGATGTCGTCGATGGTGTCGCCCGAGCGAAGCGCGATCGGCCCGTCGTAGGCGTCGGGCAGCGAGAACGATGCCCAGATTGGCTGCCCCGACCCGTGCTCGCGGATCGCTGCGACGATCACGTCGAGTTCGGCGACCAGGCTGAGCGTTTCTGCGATCCAGACATCGACGTACCGATCGAGCTGCCGGACGATAAGTGCATAGATCTCGGGGGCCCGGTCGGCGTCGAACAAGTCCGGTTCGTACGAGCCGAATAGCGGCGGCATCGAACCGCCGACGAGCACCACCCCGGCGGTGTCG
>Ga0115001_10000494_pt1 | contig 29047 bp, 20 predicted proteins | sample ArcticOcean_MG_C_12_FD_89869 | JGI IMG/M metagenome (GOLD analysis project Ga0115001, IMG submission 89869) | Marine microbial communities from western Arctic Ocean - ArcticOcean_MG_CB8_130 | ecosystem: Environmental > Aquatic > Marine > Oceanic | place: Arctic Ocean: Canada Basin | collected... | reverse complement strand
TCGGTAAAAGCAGTGGACCGGTATTATCCGCTGCGTGGGAAACTGATTGCCGGAGATCAACCCTTTGTCAGAGGGGCACCGGTCGATGAGGGTCCGGCGCCCGGAGAGGTCTGGATTGAAAGCCGATTATTTTCATCCCTTGATATAGCGCCCGGGGATCTGTTGGACGTGGGAGCCTTTAGCATTCCTGTTACCCGTGTGCTGATAAAAGAACCTGATAGGGGGGGCGGCTTTAGTAGTGCCGGACCGCGGGTGTTAATGAATATGGCTGATGTTCCGGCGACGGAAGTGGTTCAACCGGGAAGTCGTCTGACTTATCGATATCTGTTTGCGGGCGATCGAAAAAGTCTCGCGGATTTTGAAGCGTGGGTGAAGCCAAGACTGGGCCTCGAGGCACGGATTTTTGGGGTGAAGGAAGGTGCCGAGGGAATAGGTAACGCGCTTGACCGCGGAGAACGTTTTCTTTTGCTGGGTAGCTTGCTGGGAGTCGTGCTCGCTGGTGTTGCTATAGCCCTTGCTGCGCAGCGATACAGCCTTAGGCACTATGATCATGTCGCTATTATGAAAACGCTTGGAGCGACGCCACGCTCTGTGGACATGATTTTTATCACCATCTTTGTCACGCTTGGTTCTACAGCAACCCTCTTTGGTGCGGCGATTGGCTATGGCATGCAGATGGGGGTGGCGAAAATTCTAGCGCCCTATATTCCGATAGAACTGCCAGAGCCTTCGATGCGTCCGGTGTTGCTGGGACTGGTTACGGGTTTTATCTGTCTCTTAAGTTTTGCGTTGCCGCCGCTGCTCAAACTTCGTTCAATTGATCCGGTTAGGGTCATTCGCCGCGATCTCGGTGACGCGAGTGCTGCAGGCATGATGACCTATAGCTTCGCTGTTTTAGGAACGCTTGGCCTTATGTGGTGGTATTCACAGGATCTGAAGCTAACAGTAATGATTTTCAGTGGCGCCGTAATATCTTTAGTACTGCTGTTTGGCGTTGCGTTTCTGCTGCTTCGCAGCGGCCGAGTTTTGGGTATGCAAGCGGGTAGTGCCTGGCGATTGGCGCTGGCAGGTATGCAGAGACGCGGACAGGAAAATACCATGCAGATACTGGTTTTCGGACTGGCAATCATGCTGCTCCTGATACTGTACTTGGTTAGAACGGCACTTATTACCGAGTGGCAATCTCAAATCCCAGCGGATGCGCCTAACCATTTCGCCATTAATATTACGCAGGAGGATGTCCAGCCAATTAAGACGTTGCTTGCAGAAAACGGGGTCGACAGTCAACCGCTGTACCCGATGATCCGGGGTCGAGTCAGCAGCGTGAATGGAGAATCAGCCTCTGATAGGGACAAGCGTCTTCAGCATTCGGGAAGGGAAGCGCCGGGGTCGAGCTCAGGGAGAAACCTGACCTGGTCCGGTGTGCTGCCCGATGACAACATTGTTATAGCCGGGGAATGGTGGGACGAGAATTACTTAGGGCCCGCGCTGGTCTCGCTGGAAAAAGATCTTGCTTCCCGTAACCAACTAAAAGTTGGTGACGAATTGGTGTTCACCATTCAAGGCAGGGAAGTAGAAACACGAATTGCGAGCATCAGAACGGTTGCCTGGGACAACATGCAACCGAACTTCTACATAATCTTTGCGCCGGGAACCCTCGAGGATTTCCCATCGACTTTTATGACGAGCTTTAATCTTAAGAAAGAGCAGAAGCTCTTTCTTAACGACTTACTTAAAGCTCACCCGACAATGACCGTCATTGAGATTGATGCCCTGATCGAACAGGTACAGCGAATCATAAGCCAGGTCACTTTGGCGATTGAGCTGGTGTTGGTACTGATCATCGGTTCTGGTGGGCTTGTCCTGCTGGCCAGTATCCAAGCATCAATGGATGAACGAATGAAACAACACGCAATCCTGCGGACGCTGGGCGCTAGCAGAAGGCTGATATTGGGCAGTTTGGCGATCGAGTTCTGCGCGCTGGGTTTTTTCGCCGGTATTCTGGCGACTGTTGGGGCCGAAATCACTGTTTTTATGCTGCAAACAGAAATTTTCGAGTTGGATTATGAAATGAACCATGAACTTTGGGTGTTGGGTCCGGTTGCGGGAACGGTCCTGATTGGTGCCGTTGGGACCTTTGCCACCCGTAGGGTTGTTGACACACCTCCCGCCAGTGTCCTACGAGAACTTGCCTAGCGACTAGCGTTCATTCACGGTTAGCTTCAGGGTTACAGGGGTTTGCCATTACGGTTCGTCATACCAAGAGCCGTCGTTTTCTTTTCTGATCCATAATTGTGAGAACCAGTAAAACCGGTTTCCTTTTGGCAAGGTGCAGTTATACCTTGTTCTGCCGACCGATACGGCTTTGGTCGGCGTCGCCAAGACGTTCAACGAGTGTGTTTCCGATAACGCCATCAGCCCGCCGGGTCCGTAACAGGTGAGTCGTGACAGATTTATGGTGTCTTCTAAGAAGGACAGTTCCAGAACCGGTTTAAGGTTATCTGACACCATGGGCTCCACCTCTGGGTGCAGGACAGGTAACGGCAGGCTGCGAAGCTTATCTCTGAAAGCGGTTTCACCGACATAAATACCCGCAAGCGGATAGCGAGGCAACAGCAGGGGGTTTGAATGCGGCCCAATTGCTCCGCTTTGCTGCCCAAAACCGATCATTTTCAAGTCAGCCACTAGGTTTAGGGTTTCTTCATCATACTCACCATAGGGGTAAGCAAACAGATTGGAATCCAGACCGTGTTTCACCAAAAGCCGTTTCGCCGTTAACAGTTCTTTTGTCATCCGACCTTTCCATTGGTCTGTCGTTTCTGTCTCAAGACGCCTGATCATATGGGTGTGACTGCTGGTGTGATTCGCGATCGTGGCGCCGTGCATGGACATTTCGGTTAGCTGTGCCCACGTCAGATAGTGAGGGTTTTTAGCCTCTATTAGGTTGGTCGCGACAAAAATAGTGAAAGGCCAGCTTCTTGCCTGAAGATTGGGAAATGCGGTGGTATAGATGCTGCGGTAAGCATCGTCAAATGTGATGGCAACGATCTTCTCATCACTCTTTTCAGACCCGTTCGAAGTGGCCATAGACCTTTTGACCAGCTCATCGAGAGGTAGGACCGTGAAGCCTTCCGCTTCGATGATGTCCAGGTGCCGGTTGAACTGATCGGGTGCAATGCTGGTAATTGCGGGCGTGTCTTCATCCACATGATGATAGAGAAGAACAACCCCAGCCTCCAAGTGTGCCGTTAAAACGCAGGCCAGTGCGCCAGCCATAAGTTTCTTATGAAATGTGGTTCCGTGTAGAATGCTGCTTCCGAGCAATGTGTAGAATATTCTGATGGCTGACTTAAGATTGGAACTCAACAAGGTGAACAAGAAGCTTCGCCACGAAACCGGAAAAGCGATTGCAGATTTCAATATGATCCAAGATGGCGACCGCATCATGGTTTGTATCTCCGGTGGTAAAGATTCCTTGACCATGTTGGATATCTTACTGAGTCTGAGAGATCACGCACCGATTAATTTCGAGTTGCTAGCGGTGAACCTTGACCAGAAACAGCCCGGCTTTCCTGAGGAAGTTCTGCCGCGATATTTCGAACAGCTTGGGGTTGATTACAGGATATTGGAAGAAGATACCTATTCGCTGGTGACTGACATGGTGGCCGAAGGAAAGACCTACTGTGGCTGGTGCTCACGATTCCGTCGCGGTATTTTATATAAATTCGCTAAGCAGAATGGCTATACAAAGATAGCGCTTGGCCACCACCGAGATGACATGATCGAAACGCTATTTTTGAACCTGTTTCATGGTGGCAAGTTGAAAACAATGCCAGCCAAACTGCTAAGTGATGATGGACAGAATATGGTTATCAGGCCCTTAGCCTACTGTCGTGAGAAAGACATTGAGCGATATGCCGAGCTTAAAGCGATGCCAATCATTCCTTGTAATCTATGTGGGTCGCAGGACAACCTGCAGCGTCAGGTTATTAAGGATATGCTTCAGGAGTGGGACACGCTTCATCCCGGAAGACTGGCGTCAATATATCGAGCGATGACCGACGTTGTGCCATCGCATCTTGCCGACCGGGGACTGTTTGACTTCTCAGGGCTGGAAGAAAAACAGCGAAAGCAGATTAAGCCGTTGGATGTGGTAAACCTCTAAAGGCATTACTGTTTGGCTAAGGGCTTTTATTGTTTGGCTAAGGGCTTATGTCGCTGGCGTGCTGCGTTCATGAAATTTCTTGAAGTCTTTGATGGCGGTAATTAAATTCCCTAGCTCTTGTGTGAAGGCCGTGATGCTTTCCTGGGAAAGTTCATCGTCCCTCAGTTCTTGTTCTACTTTTCTTGCGATCAGCATTAATTTTTCGGCGCCGAATGTGCCTGCCAACCCTGCAATGTTATGCGCGAGCCGTTCAGCCTGTTCAAGATCCTGGATCGTCAGGAAGTCTGCGAATGTTTCATCGGCATTTTCATAAATATCAATGTAGTCGTCAGTGAGTGTGTGGAAAAACTCCAGGTCACCGCCTAACCGTTCTATTGCGTTACTAAAATCAACGCTCGAAATAAAAGTCTCTGTCTTGGTTTGCTGTTCTTCTTTCCCGGTAACAGGTTGAATGGACTGTTTATCAAAGAGGATATTCTGCAAGGCGTTGAAATCTATCGGTTTGGTTAGGAAGTGATCAAACCCTGCGTCCAGTGCTAGATTTTCCTCTGCCTCAAGAACGCCAGCCGAGATCGCGATGACAAGATTAGAGCGGATTGCAGGGTTCATGCGAATACGTTTTATGGTTTCTAAACCGTCCAGCACTGGCATTCGAATATCCATTAGTACAACCGCGTAACTTTGTTTGGCAAGTGCTTCCAGTGCTTCTTTTCCATTACCCGTCACGGTCACTCTAAAACCTCGTTTTTCGAGCATCAGACAGGTGAGCTTCTGATTAATTAGATTGTCCTCGACCAAAAGCGCCTCAGCATCCGTCGTCAACGTGACTTGGGAGGTTGGCGCTATTGCATGGATGTGGCTCGCAGGCAACTTCTGGACAATTGCGGAAAAGTAGAAGGTGCTACCTTTCCCGAGCTTGCTGTTCGCGGCCAGTTCGCCCCCCATCGTCTGAGCAAGTTGACGGCTGATAGACAAGCCGAGCCCGGTGCCTGCGTCACCTGGTGCCAGGTCGCCCTGGGCAAAGGGTTCAAAGATAGTATTGAGGTTAGCGCTCTCAATACCTCGACCTGAGTCCTTGATTCGAAAATTCAGTCGAATAGAACTTTCGGAGACTTTTTCTTCCGACCAGGTGACATTAATACTGCCTGTCTTAGTAAACTTGATCGCGTTTCCCACCAGGTTGATCAGGACCTGAGCAAGGCGTATAGGGTCTCCGAGTAGGGTGGGTTCCTTGTCATCGTCGAAGGAGGGCAGATTAAGCGTAATTCTTTTCTCATCTGCCGCTAGGCTCATCAGATTACTCAGATCCCTGAAAACCATGGATAGTCTGAATTCGACCTGCTCCAGAGTAAACTTTCCGGATTCCAGCCGTGAGAGGTCAAGAATATCGTTGACAATACGTAGTAGATGGCTTGAAGCGCTTTTAATTGTGTTCAGGTGCTCCGATTGTTCTAGCGTGAGCCCGGTGGCTAAGGTCAGGTCAGTGTATCCAATGATGGCGTTCATGGGAGTCCTTATTTCATGACTCATGTTTGCCAGAAACTGGCTTTTCGTTTCTGTGGCTGACTCGGCGCTGACCCTTGCTTGTTCCGCAGTTTCTCTTAGTTTTCTCTCCGAAATGTCGACGATAGCGCCTTCAATTTTGTACTCGTCTGACGCCTTATCAACGACTATTTTACCTGAGAGTTCTACCCAGATCTTCAGGCCTTCTCGGGTGACGATCTGGGTTTCATAATGGCTCACACGATCTTGTTTGGTAAGCTTTTTTTGGAATGCTTTGAAGTCTTCTGGGTTGACGAACGCGGAGCTAATATCAGGTCCTATGTTGGACTGATTTACAATGGCGAGGTCGTAACCTAGCAAGGCTGCCGCAGCCAGATTAAGGTTGGTAAGGTTGCCTGCCCCGTTGACTTCGAAAATACCCTCAACCGCATTTTGGTAGAGGGACAGATATTTGTTTTTGGAATCATTTAACTGTTGGTAAAGCTTTGAATTTTCAATGGCTATCCCGGACTGCGATGCCAGTAATTTCAGCAGCGCTACCCTGTTTTTGTTAAATGCATTGGTACTGTGAGAGTTTTCCAGGTAAAGAATCGCTGTTAGTTGTGACTGACTTACGACGGGAACACAGAGAATTGATTTTGGTGATTCTCGAAGGATGTACTTATCCTGGGTGAAAATGCCTTCGTTGACTGCATCGTTAAGCGTTAGCTCTTCTTTGGTCCTTGATGTGTATAGAATAACGGAAACGGGGATGTCGTTAGATTTATTGACAGGCACGCTTTCGAATCGGAAGTCGTTGCCGTCTTCGTGGGTCGACGTCGTAATTGCTACATTCAGCCGATCGTCGGTATTAATTACCAGGCTGGCTTTGTTCGCACCAGTGCTTGTCAAAGCAACCTGCATTAGTTTCTTTAACAGGTTTTCCAGCACGACTTCACCGGCCAGGACCTGTGAGGCTTTCATGACTGTTTCGATATCAATCAGGCTGTCGTTGCCGTAGAGAAAACTTTCGCCTTTTTGCGGCTGGCTGAATTCGGATTCATACAATTCTGGATACAGGTTCTGTAAGTGCCTGACTTTGTTATTCGCTCCCCATCGCTTGTAGTTTTTTATTGCGTTTGCAAGGAAGTACCTGGCGATGCCAGGCTTGCCTGACGATTGGTAGAATTCGCCAGTGCGTTCATTGGCTAGGGCAAGGTCATTGATATAGCCGTTTTCTTGGGCGAAATATATAGAGAGCTCGAAATGCTTAATTGCCTTCAATTGCTTGCCTTGATGTGCTGCCAGCTCTGCTTCAACCAAATGAAGCCGATGAAGAATATTTTCCGGAGAGTGATGTGCCCATTTTCGAAGCGATCTTCTGTTACGCCATATACGAATTTTCAGCGATATCTTTTGGGTCGGCGTCGCGTTAGCCAGGGATTTGATACAGGCGAGGGTTTCGAAAGCCTTGAAAAAAGTGAGTGTCGGTGCGTCCCGAATCGAATCAATGTGTCGTGCTATCTGGTCAGCGAATGATAATGCGTCGTCAATCCGCCCGAACATAAAGGCGAGATACAGTTTAGCCACGAAAAAATTGCCGTAAAATGTATCATTAAGGGGCGCTTCCAGTGATTCGGTCAGTGCTTTCTCGCTACAGGCGTCGCCTTCCAGTAGCCATGGGGCACTCACATAGCGAGTTAAGTTACGAGTCATCTGCAGGTAAATACTCCCCATGTAGGACCGGGAGGTTTGTTGGTGTTGTTTAGCCTCTGCGATGCTGTCCACCAGGTTTTTTTCGACGCTGTTCAGGTTCTGGCCTAGTAAAAACTCGAATTTACAGGCGGACACCCCCGCGATCATCGCATTCGCGACATCGCCATTTTCCAGTCCTATCCGGCGCGATCTGGCAAGAGGTTGCAACGTATCTTCTAGATGGCCCTTCCAGCTGAGATTGAAAAGGTAAGTCAGGTTAATTGTCCTGCAATGCTGTTTCTTTTGTGCGTTTGGCATGTTTCTCAGTGCCATCTGGCCAAGGCTGCAGCCGAAGTTAATTGTCCCAAGCTTAGCGATTAAAACTGCCCCTATTGCAGAGAAAGAGACTGATGACTCTGGCGATAGTCCATATTTCAGCGACAGGTGCGCCATCTCAAGTGTGTACCGGGTAACGCTGGGATCACCGGTGATGTAGGTTGCTTCGGTGATTATCAGTAGGAGCTTCATGGCCGCCAGATGCTTCTCATTTTCCATGATAGGTAGTTCGATTTTAGTGCCCTCGAACAATCGCCTTGAATAGATCAGCAGGCTGGCCATCGTCAAAAAAGTTTTGATGCTTGCGGTCTTGGAAATTTCCACGTCAATAGCCGTAAGGGCGGTTTGAGCACTCTTGATTGCTTCCTGAAATCGATTCGCAACGATCAGCGACTGGACCTTGATTTCGTGCGCGCTTGCAATATCCAGCGGCGATCGAGCGTATTCCAGAATGGTGCTGATTAGCAACTCCATCCGGTTCTCATCGCCGCAAAGGTAAGCGGTGCTTGCGGCTTCGAGGTGTGCCTCCAAACATTGCTCGTATTGCTCCCAAGGCCTCTGTCCAAGCAAGGCAATCGCAGTACGGAAGTATTTGAAGGCATGCTGGTAGGCGGCTGTACTTTTTGCTTTGTATCCAGCCGCGATATTGAAGGCTGCTAACTTCAGTTGATCGCCCTGGCTGTCATCAAGGGACACCAGGCTGTTGTTTAGCTGACTAACGATATCGAAGATACGCTCAAAGGTGTCACCCTGGGCTGCTACAAGCATTGCCTGTCCGATCTCCGCGTGAGTCTGTAGCTTTTCATTTTGACCAACCAATTCGTATAATGTTTGTTGGATGCGCTCATGGGCAAACCGAAAAATGATACGTTGGTGTCTAAGTTGCAGGCTCGGGACCTGTAAGATATAGCCGTGCTCTAAGGCCAGTGATATTTTGTTGGAAGTTTCCGCGTACGAGAGTTCGGACACCCTTTGTAACAATTCAAGTTCAAATTCGGTACCAACACATGCAGCGATCTTCAAAAGCTTAAGCGTGGTTGGGTCAAGGTTTTGTAGTTGATGTATTAGTGGCAAACTGACACTTTCGGCCGGTGGCTCGCTGGTGATCTGAGAAATATCCCAAGTCCATTCCCTGTGTGTTCGATCGAAGTGAAGGAAGCCTTTATCGAAGGTCCGGTTCATAAACTGTTTTACCGAGAGCGGGTTGCCGCTTGTCTTTTCCAGGACTAGTTTCGCAAATTCGATGGTTTCCTCTTCCGGCCTGAAGAGACTTTCTGAAATCATTCTGTTTACGCTACCGATGGACAGGTTTTCTACTCGAATAAGCTCTAGCGATGGTGACCTCTCACGAAGTTCCTTAATCCGAACATCGATCCACTCTTGCGTTTCAAGCGCGGGCGAACGATAAGCGCCAAGGAACATCACAAAAGGGAGCTGGTTTCGGGTGAACAGGTCTTCAAAGAGCTCGATTGAAGCACTGTCAATCCATTGCAGGTTGTCCAGGCAGATGACGACGGGTGTCTTGTTGTCACTGAAAGTGCCGAGAAGCGCAATAATACCGCTCAGAAGCTTTGATTTTACATCGGTGGTAGCGAACGTATCGTCGCTTGGTACGTAATCAATAAGGTTGGCTACATCGGGTGAAATGTTAGCTAAGGGGGCTTCCAGGCCAATCAGTTTTTCCTGAATTACGCTCTTTCGTTCAGTGAAATCCGGGCGACTGAGTAGCTGTTTGATGAGTTCGCTTAGCGCAAAAGAAATAGCGCTATAGGGTGTTTCCTTGCTGGTTTCGTGGTGAATACCTTTTGCCAGGAAGCCACCTTTTTTGGTGACCTCTTTTTCAATCTCTCGAATGAGAACGCTTTTGCCTGTGCCGGCATCGCCAATACATATCAGGGAGCCTGATTCACCGTTAGAGATACGGTCTAGCATCTTAAGGAGGTGCGCCAAGTGAGTGTCTCGCTCCAGAAGGTGCTCCGACATGTTTAGCTGCTCAGAAATATCATCGAGCGCGATGTCGAAGTCGAGTTCGGTACCAGGGTTGTTATCAAAAAGTGTCAGGAAGCGGTTCAGATCCGCGGTGATTGCAAATGCACTCTGGTACCTATCTTCTGGCATTTTCGACAGCAGTTTAGACGTAATTTTTGATAGTGCCTTTGGCACTGTTGGATTGATGTCCTCGGGAGGTTGCGGAGTGCGTGTTAAATGCTGGTAGATCAGGTCAAGGTCGTCTTCGCCATTGAAAGGCAGTAGGCCGGTTATCAATTGGTAGAGAATGACGCCCAGAGAGTAGAAATCAGAACGAAAATCTACGGATCTATTCATTCTCCCGGTTTGTTCTGGGGAGAGGTAAGACAGAGTTCCTTCGATAGCAGTGTTGGCCCGAGACTTGAACTGGCCCTGTGAGGCGTAGGTCGAGATGCCAAAATCGAAAAGTTTTATTTCTGAGTTTTCTGCGTCGTAGATGATATTGGCTGGATTAATATCTCTATGGACGATGTTTGCCCTGTGAATATCGTCAAGTGCCATTGCAATGAGGCATGCAATTTTGGCGCTCTCGAGAATAGTGAGATCAGCCTGCTGGATAAATGAGATGAGAGGTTTGCCAGGTGCCAGTTCCGTCACGAGTATCGTTGCACTATCGTCGTTTATCAGCTCAATGGGTTTAATGACTTGGTCAGACTGGATTTGTGCCAGCAGTTCGAATTCACGCTGGTGCCGGGAAATAAGTTGTGGGGTGGCGATCTCGGGTCTGAGTTGCCTCAGTATGACTTTTTTCCCGTCTTTATCTCGCCTGCCACTGTAGACCAGGCAGCGCAGTCCCTGGGCGATGGGCTGAAGTTGCTTGTATCCCGGAATAGATATCATATTGGCTCTAACGTTATTGTCTGTTCAGAAATTCTCACCGTTGTGGTCATTGCTTGCGATGCGGTTGGTCTCCCTGCTAACGGCGCCAGTATGACCTTTTTTTGACTCTGAATCTCATATTCAAGCAAACTTGGTCAGGGTAGTGCCTGCTAAAAGCCTACAAAAAACCTTCTTAATCAGAACCCGGCTAGGTGACGGTAGGTGAGAATAAATAACCGGTACCGTGGATAGTACTGATAAAGGTTGTCTGACGATCGTGGTCTCTGAACTTCCTTCTCACCTGTCCAACGAGAACATCAATGTAGCGATCATCCGGATACCATTCCCTGTTTCGAATGCGGTTCATAAGCTGGTCCCGAGTCAGGACCTGACCGCTATTTTCAATCAAGGCTAGCAGCAACTGGAACTCGCCAGCAGACAGTGCTTGCCATGTGCCGTCAGGGGTGGAAATTTCTCTTTTGTTAAGGTCTAGCACCCACCCTTCAAAAGTTCGGGTGGAGCCTTTTTCTTTTTGTTTTTCCTGTGCTCGGACCCGCCTGAGCAGATTCTTCACCCGCGACAATAATTCACGCGGGTCGAAGGGCTTGGTCATGTAATCGTCTGCGCCACTTTCCAAGCCTACGATTCTGTCAACCTGGTCGTCTTTTCCTGTCACCAGTATGATCCCAACATCTGACCTAGCGCGGATCTCGCGAGTCAGGGTTAGTCCATCTTTACCTGGAAGGTTAATATCAATGAGGCACGCGTCGATTGTTCCCTCGCTGATTCGTTCTAGGACGCCTTCTGCGTTTGGCATACTAGTGACGGCGTAACCCTCTTTTTCAAAGTGGGAAGAGAGCATGCGACGTGTGATTGGTTCGTCTTCGATTATAAGGAGATGAGCAACGTAAGCAGGCATGTGTTGGAGTATTTTTATGGTACGGTTAAACGATATTACACTATTCGTTCAACAGGATGCAAAGTAGGTAAATTGCCTGAACTGAAAATACCATGGGATGAACTGTCGGAAGACGCGCTACTGGGAATTATTGAGGAATTCGTCACTCGAGAGGGGACGGAATATGGTGATTCCGAGGTATCCCTGAGGGTTAAGTGCGAACAGGTAAAGCAGCATCTCCGTAACGGAGAGGCGTACATTACCTTCGATGAAGAACTGCAAACCTGCTCGATTAGCCCTGCTAATTGAGTTTGCCCCTGTCAGCTTGCTCTAGTAGCATCAGGGTCACTTATTAGAGCCGGATTCGGCCCAAGGGATATTGGATGAGAGTTGTAATTGCGATAGTAACTGTGTTGGTCATGGTTCTTGGGGCGTGGCTGCTCAATCAGGAATCGTCAAATGACGACACCGAAGTTAACCAGGACCAAACCACTGTTGACTCAACCGTTTGGATAAGCGATGTCACCGCGACTGTTGATGGTGAGCGAATAGTCAATGCAGATGATGAACCCGGCAACTGGCTGGCCCATGGCCGAACATACGATGAGCAGCGCTTTAGTCCTCTTGATCAGATAACAGCCGATAATGTCGGTGATCTTGGTCTTGCCTGGTATTTTGACACCGGCACCGACCGAGGACTGGAAGCATCCCCGATCGTCGTTGATGGCGTTATGTACACTTCGGGTTCCTGGAGTGTTGTGTTTGCCAATGACGCCCGAACAGGAGAACTGATATGGCAGTTTGACCCGGAGGTGCCGAAGGCCTGGGGCGCCAATGCCTGCTGCGATGTGGTCAATCGGGGCGTTTCCGTGTGGAAAGGTCGGGTCTATGTTGGAACGATTGATGGACGACTGATCGCGCTTGATGCTGCCACCGGAGAAGTCGCCTGGGACGTCAGCACTATCGATAAGACTAAACCCTATACGATTACGGGTGCGCCCAGAATCGTCAACGACAAGGTGATTATTGGTAACGGGGGTGCTGAGTATGGTGTCCGTGGATACGTGACGGCATACGACACTGCGACGGGAGAACAGGTGTGGCGTTTCTATACCGTGCCAGGGAATCCCGATGAACCTTTTGAATCGGCCGCGATGGAAGATGCGGCAAAGACCTGGACGGGTCGCTGGTGGACGATGGGCGGTGGCGGAACCGTTTGGGATTCGATGGCCTATGACCCTGAGTTGAACTACCTGTACATTGGAGTGGGTAACGGTTCACCCTGGAATCAGAATGTCAGGAGCCCTGGTGGCGGGGACAACCTGTTCCTGTCTTCAGTCGTTGCGCTGAATCCTGATACGGGTGAATACATTTGGCACTACCAGACTACACCGGGCGATACCTGGGACTACACTGCGACTCAGCACATGATTCTTGCGGAGCTTGAGATTGGCGGTGAGGTAAGGAAAGTGATCATGCAGGCACCAAAGAATGGCTTTTTCTACGTCCTTGATCGGGTGACCGGTGAGTTCATTTCTGCTGAGAAGTATATACCCATGACGTGGGCTACTCATGTAGACCCTGAGACAGGGCGGCCCGTTGAGATGGAAAACGCCCGCTATCAGATCACGAATCCCTTGGTTGATTTGCCCTTGGAAGAGCAGATTGCTGTGCTGGATGCGATGACAGCAGAGGAGATAGAAGCGGCGTATCACAAGCCTGGCCCGCTAGGAGGCCACAACTGGCACCCAATGTCTTACAGCCCAGATACGGGATACGTCTACATCCCCGCATTGGATATGCCTTTTGGTTATGGCAATGAGCCTGAGTTCACCTATGAGGAAGGTAGCTGGAATCTTGCCAACGACTGGCGGCTGGGTATGCCCACCGGTGATAAGGGTGTCGATGACAAGGTTGATGGCTTGCTGCGAGGATTTGTTTCCGCATGGGATCCGGTTTCGCAAAAAGAAGTCTGGCGCATTCAGCATGCAGGCACATGGAACGGCGGTATGTTGTCTACTCACGGCAACTTGATATTCCAGGGAAATTCCAGCGGTCGGTTCGTCGCATATCGAGCTGATACAGGTAAAGAGCTTTGGTCAGCGCCCGCGCAGACCGGTATTATTGCGCCGCCGATATCCTATGAGGTCGACGGTGAACAGTATGTCACTGTCGTGGCGGGCTGGGGCGGTGCTTTTGCCCTGACCGCTGCCGCGGCAGAGGGATATAACTTGAAGCCACGTGGTCGGATTCTGACATACAAACTGGAGGGTGAAGTTGAGTTGCCTCCCGTGGTTGATGTTGCTGCCGTCTTGCCTGAACCGCCCCCTATTGAAGCGACTAGTGAAGAAATTGCCCACGGTAAGTTTATGTACCACAAGTACTGTGGTGTTTGCCATGGCCCTGGTGTGCGTTCCGGCGGAGTGTTGCCGGACTTGCGATACCTGGCCCCCGGCAAGCATCTTGTCTTTGAGGACATTGTCCTTGGAGGCATTCTGCAGGATCGCGGGATGGTGAGCTTTGCGAGCTCCTTGACGAAGGAAGATTCAAGGTCGGTGCATCAGTATGTAATTAGCGAGGCGCACCGTTTAAAGTCAAGAACCGTGGAGTAGGCGACAGATCGGCGAAAATAGTGGATAGAACACCTAAAACGCAAGTATGAATCCGGCAAATTGGTCGGTTCGAAGGGAGAGAAATGGCATGAGTGAAGCGACCGATACGACCGATACGCAATGGATGTCCAGGGACCCGGATACGATACCCCTGGATCAGCTAGATCTGATAAACCCTCAGCTGTTTCACAATGATTATCATGTCAAAATTTTTGAGCGGCTCCGCAGGGAATCACCGGTTCATCTGCAAAAGGACCATGAAGAAGTAGGATCCTTTTGGAACGTGACGCGCTATGAAGACATCATGGCTGTCGATACCAATCATGACAGCTTCTCTTCTGATGGTTCTATTACGGCGGTTGATCCCGATGAGGAATTTCCGCTGCCTATGTTTATCGCGATGGATCCACCAAAGCACGATCAACAGCGAAAGGAAGTGAGTAGTGCGGTCCAGCCTTCCAATCTGGCGAAAATGGAATCCACTATTCGGCAGCGCGTATGTGACATTCTGGATTCACTGCCGCGGGGCGAAGAATTTAACTGGGTCGATCTGGTTTCCATTGAGTTAACAACCCAGATGCTGGCAACGCTGTTTGATTTCCCGTTTGAGGATAGAAGAAAACTAACTCGCTGGTCGGACGTCGCGACCGCGGATGAGCATTCCGGCATTATCGAGAGCGAGGATCAGCGGCGGGCAGAACTGTATGAGTGTCTCGAATATTTCACCGGGCTATGGAACGAGAGAGTTAACGAACCGCCACGCGGTGACCTGATTTCGATGCTGGCACATGGTGAATCAACCAAGAACATGGATCCCGTTGAGTATCTCGGTAATCTGGTGCTGTTGATCGTGGGCGGTAATGATACGACGCGAAACTCGATCTCAGGCGGTATTAAGTTCCTGAATGAAAACCCGACTGAATATCAGAAGTTACGTGATAACCACGGTCTGATACCCAACATGGTGCCTGAAATTATCCGTTACCAGACGCCGCTGGCATATATGAGAAGAACCGCTTCGAAAGACTCTGTGTTGGGTGGGCAGAATATTAAAGAGGGTGACAAGTTGTTGATGTGGTACGTCTCGGGAAATCGGGATAGCAGATCCATTGAAGACGCGGATAAGTTCCTGATTGATCGTAAGAACGCCCGCCGGCATTTGTCATTTGGCTTTGGTATCCATCGATGCATGGGTAACCGACTGGCAGAGATGCAGTTGCGAGTGCTCTGGGAAGAGATCATGACCCGTTTCGATAACATCGAACTGGTCGGTAAGGTGGAGATGGTCAATTCAAACTTCGTAAAAGGCTACTCTAAACTGCCCGTCATCATCCGCTAGAAAAATTTAAAGGGGGGACGTTTTAAAAGTGACGTACAGAGTTACCCATGGGTAACTCTGTACGTCGGCGCTAAAGTGGCGCTGCGCTTTAAAGTCTCATTTGAACGCTTAGCTTTTTTCTGAGGTTAGCTGTATGGCGTTGGACGCTCCTCTACTCCCCATCCCAATTTCGATAACCTGATCTCCCCGAGTGTATTTTTCCCGCATCAGTTTATTAATTGTATCGATGTTCTCGTTCTTCACTGTGTGAGTGAAATAACCAGTCCGTTCACCGCGAATTAAAGTGAACTTGTCGGATGACTGGAGTCGCCTAAACCAACCGGAATCAGTTTCGCCACGCAGGTAAGCCTGTCCGTCGTAGTCGACCACCCAAAGTCGTGTCACTACTTTTTCGCCCGTCTGGCTAACGGTGTATAGCTGAACAACTTCAATTCGCTCGGATGCGGAAATCTGTAATCCGCCCATGATGAGCGCAAGCCCGATTACGATTCCAAGTAGCCATAATATGTATCTCATTGTTCCCCTTATCTTTTCGTTTCTTGTTTCTTGTTTCTTGTTTAATGTGGTAATTTTTTAGTCATGAATTCAATTTAATATTAAATAGTTCAATATTAAATAGTCTAATATTAAACAAACACCGCTGTTAATCAGAGCGAGTGCTAAGAAAGGTTAAAATTAAAAAAATTCCGAATGAGAAAAAGCAATGGCGAATTCATCCAAAGGCGACGCGGTTTTTACCTATTTCAATGAGATAGGGGTTATCTCTCAGTTATCTACGGTGCTCTTTGAGCAAAGCCTGCCAGAAGGGCTGACGCTCTCCCAGTTTAGTGTACTGAACTGGTTTGTCAGGGTTGATGTGGAAGCGACACCTGGTCGCCTGGCTCGAGCCTTCCAAGTCACCGGTGGCGCGATGACGAACACCTTGAAGAAGCTTGAATCCAAGGGCCTGGTCAAGGTAGAGCCGGATAAGAATAGCGGCAGGCGAAAGCGGGTAACCATGACGCGCAAAGGAAACCAGGTTCGTGATGTAGCAATTAAAGCGGTTGCCCCGCTGCTCAGGGACTTTTCAGAGCGCTTTCCTGTCGAGAAACTCGGGCGCCAGACCCTGCAGTTGGCAAAGGTTCGGGAATACCTGGATGAACGCCGGTCTGAGTAGTTATGCGTTCATGTTGTATTCAGTTAGTTAACTTCTGATTCAGTTATGCAGGTACATCATTAACTTCCCGTTTGTTGCCTCTGTGAGGCAAGGAGTTAAATGATGAGAATTTTAATAATGCTGGTGTTGTTGGTGGTTGCGGGCCCAGCCTGGGCTGATGCCTTAAAGGTGAAGGTGAAGGATGAAAAGAACTCCCGCGAGTATCGACACAATGGACATGGTAGTCGTGTTGAGTGGGATAGGCGCACCGGAAACCACCGCTCCCAGAGTCATCATTCCGGTAAAAAGGGTCACGGCAAACATTGGGAGAACTGGCGAAGAGCAGAGCAGTTCCGAACGAGGCGAAGCAACAAAAGTGAATCCGTAATCTACATTAACGCCGAAGTGTCAGCGATCAGCCTTAGGGGTATTAAACGACACGCGGCGATTTATGAGGTCTATGCAGAGTTGGGTAACGGCCGGCTAATTCCACTGCGCGATCTTGAAGGTGCTCTGCATCGTGGCGATTCCTTCACCAGGCACTTTAACAAATCACGTTACGTGAGAAAGCTGTTTCTGCATGTGGGTCCGCAATATCGGCGCCAGCGTGCTTATGTTTCTGTCGATTATTTACCCTCGAAAACCCGCGGTAGGCGCGGTCACGAAAACAGCCATGAGCGGGGTTATAAAAACAGCCATGAGCGGGGTCATAAAAACAGCCATGAGCGGGGTTATAAAAACAGCCATGAGCGGGGTCATAAAAACAGCCATGAGCGGGGTCATAAAAACAGCCATGAGCGGGGTTACAAAGACAGCCATGAGCGGGGTCATAAAAACAGCCCTGAGCGGGGTTACAAAGACAGCCATGAGCGGGGTCATAAAAACAGCCATGAGCGGGGTCATAAAAACAGCCATGAGCGGGGTTACAAAGACAGCCATGAGCGGGGTCATAAAAACAGCCCTGAGCGGGGTCATAGCAACCGCCACCTAGTTCTTTGATATCAGTCCGCTGAGTTGATCTTTGGAAATAGACTCTCGGTCCCGGTCTCCAGAGTGACCTCGGCCGCTGCCACCGGCAGTTTCCAGAACCATTCTTGAGCCTGCGGGTACTAATTCACGGCCCATTCCCTTTAGGGTTGGGCCGTCTTTGATGTAGACACTGGCAGGCGCGCCATCACCGCCCCCGTGTCTTCCCCTAGGCGGATGGCTTATTCGATCAAACATTTTTGAGACGGCAAACGCCTCGTTATTCGCATGGCCGAATTCCATGATCTGCCCGAACCCGCCCCTAAATTCACCGTCACCGGCCGAATCTGGTCGATACTCTTTACGCCAAATAATCAGCGGCGCCGAATTTTCGGTGATCTCAATCGGCGTGCTCCGGACACCCGAGGGGAAAGCGGTGCAGCTCAAGCCATCTTTTTCGGGTCTAGCGCCCGTGCCGCCGGTGTAAAATGCGTTCATGACGAAGGGTGCGGAGCGACTGCCGGGTATCATCCCTTCACCTCCAAGAAATACCGGGCCAAACAGGCAGGCCGCACCCTCAGTTGGCACCTGGCGTCCCAAAGGCTCATCCAGGCAGCCCAGCACAACATCCGGCAGCATTTGCCCGATGGCGTGTCTTGCAGAGACAGCAGATGGCCGTGGCGCATTCAGGATGCATCCGGCGGGCGCGGTGACTTGTACAACCCCTAACGACCCAGCATTATTGGGGATATCGTTACCGATCACACAACGCACACCAAAGGATGTATACGCTTGGGCGTAGGTCAGTGGGACATTAATGCCATGACTGCTGGTTCCTGACGTTCCGCTCCAATTTACGCCAATGCCCTCTGCCGAAATGGTCACGCGACAAACAAGATCCACGGGCGTGGAATAACCGTCGACCCGCATAGTGTTGTGCCAGGTCCCCTTAGGAAGCCTGCGTATTTCCTCAAGCATCGCGGTGCGGGAGTTTTCGATGATCATTTCGCCCACGGCATCTAGATCATTTAGACTGAATTCGTCCATAGCGGCTAGCAGGCTGTCGCTGCCTGCTTTGTTGCAGGCAGTCAGAGAATACAGGTCACCTTCTGCAGCGCGAGGATCTCGAACATTAGCCCTGAGAATCTCGATTAGGGTTTCATTTATTTCGCCAGCGCGGAACAGATAGCCAATGGGCAGATTAATGCCTTCTTCGAATACCTGCCTGCCATCCGGACCGAACCCCAGGCCGCCTACATCGGCGATATGAGAGGTGGCAGCGAACAGCGCGACTGGCTGGCCATTCCTGAATACAGGGGTAACTACCGTAAAGTCGTTGAGGTGGCCCGTGCCGTGCCAGGGATCGTTGGTCACCAGGACATCACCGGGTTCAAGTGTCCCAGGAGGGTGTTTCCTCAGAAAAAAACCGACACTTGCAGCCATTGCGTTGACGTGGCCGGGGGTCCCTGTAATAGCCTGAGCAAGCATCTGGCCCTTGGTATCAAAGACGCCCGCGGACAGATCTCCGGCCTCTCTGACGGTGGTAGAAAATGCCGTACGGATTAGCGTCTGGGCCTGCTCCTCGACGATGGCAAGGAGTCTATCCCAGAGTAACTGTAGCCGAAGTCTGTCCAGCGTGTTATCCATTGTTTCCCCCTGGTGGCCGTTTCTTCGTCAACACGATACAGCCAAGGCTATTGACGCTGGCGCTAAAGCTGGAGGAGATGACTGTCGTCGTCTGGTCCTCGGTAATTAGAGCGGGACCATTGATGAATACATCGCCGGCTAGTTGCTCCCGCAGATAGACAGGGACTTCCATTCGGATAGCTGTTTCTGCATCAAATACGGAACATTCACCAATCGCTTTCAGTGGTCCGCTCGGTTTTAGTTTTGCTGATTTAAGTCGCTGCGTGACAGGTTCTGACACCATTAGGGTCCAGCTAAGGGCTTCGACATCAACCCCTTCTATTCGGTGGCCGTACAACTTCACGTAGGTCTGTTCGAAGATCTCGGTAAACCGATCACGATGCAATTCAGTGTAGGGTCCTGTAGGCAGGTCAATCGCAAGCTCATGACCTTGACCAACATATCGCATGTAGGCCTGTCGGGTTTCTATCAGGTTGCTGCTAGTGGACGCCTCCTGAACGATAGCCAGTGCTTCAGATCGCATCTCGGCATACAGGTTGTTGACGAGTTGATGGTCTAGGTTGTCTAAGATCTGTTGTCTGCTCCTCACAACTTCGTAAGAAATTGGTGCCAGCAGGAAGCCAACGGCAGACCCGACGCCGGCGTCGGGCGGAATGATAATCTGTGTCGCCCCGAGTTTGTGACCAAGGCGAGCGGCATGCAGAGGCGCCGCGCCTCCAAAAGCGACAATCTCACGCGCTGCCAAATCCATACCAAATTCTGCAGCATGAGTGCGGGCTGCGGAGGCCATATTTTCGTCGACAACTTCGCTGATACTAAATGCTGCCAGGTTGATATCAATCGCTAGAAGTAGTGCAACACTGTCCTGAATGGATTGATTCGCACGTTCTATATCAAGGGGGAACGCAAATTTCTCTGGGTAAACCCTGCCGAGGGCGATATCAGCATCAGTCACTGTTGGCTTGGTACCCCCGCGGTCGTAAGCCGCTGGTCCTGGTTCAGAACCGGCACTTTCGGGGCCTACCTGGATCCGTTTCAGTTTGTCGATTCGAGCGATACTGCCGCCGCCGGCGCCAATCTCAACCATTTCGATCACTGGGATCCTGACAGGCAGCCCGCTGCCCTTTTTAAATCGGTAAACACGATCGACCTCAAAGCTACGTGAAGTGAGTGGTTTGCCATCATCAATCAAGCATAACTTGGCTGTGGTTCCGCCCATATCGAACGACAGCATTCTATCTAGTCCGAGGTGTTCTGATATTCGCTGAGCAAGAATTGCGCCTCCCGCGGGACCAGATTCGACTAGTCGAATAGGAAATCTTGTCGCCGTATCCAGGGTCGTCAATCCGCCACCTGATGTCATCAGTAGGAAAGGGCACAGGAATCCCTCAGTTTTTAGCTCCTCAGCGAGGCGTGCCAGGTAACTCGCCATCAAGGGTCTGACATAAGCATTGGCGCAAGCGGTTGAAAGGCGTTCAAATTCGCGTATCTCTGGCGCAACTTCACAAGCTAGCGAAATGGAAAGATCTGGCCTGGCCTTGGCCAGAACTTCCCGGGTTCTGATCTCGTGGATGGGATTGACGAAGGCGTGCAGATAACCAATCGCGACACTCTGAATCTCGTAATTCTCAAGTATCAAAAGGTGGCGCAGGATAGTTGATTCATCCAGTTCAATCAGAATATTGCCGTCGCGATCCATACGTTCTCTCACGGGAAGCCGGAGATGCCTTGGTACAAGAGGGATTGGCCGGTCAATATTGATATCGTATTGTTCGAAGCGATCCTCATGAGCCATTTCAAGCGCGTCTCTGTGGCCCTCTGTTGTCAGCAGCGCGGTATTGGCACCGCGACGTTCAATCAGCGCATTGGTTGCCAGGGTAGTACCATGAATAATCAGACCAATTTCGGACGGGCTAACGTTTGCACGATCCATGACGGTTGTAATGCCCTTAAGAACGGCTTTTCCTGGGTGGTCGTAGGTGGTTAGCAGTTTCGTCGTGATGCGCTCGCCGGTCGGTAGCTCTAGTACGACGTCAGTAAAGGTGCCGCCGATGTCTACCGCCAGGCGAGAGGGCGTTGTGGCTGCGGGCATGAGTTAATCAATCAGATTCATTTGTCGTTAGTTTATATTAAGTACGCCCATCGTTCTTATCGGTGGTTGATGAAATCGTTGATAAAGGCATTTTTTGGCGGAGTTTAGGTAGGGCAGGTACCCAAAAACTCACGAATATAGGATCTGCTTCACGCGAAACTTCGAGCGTGTTCACCTTGTCTTTCGCCATATGTCCTCTACAAACTCTCCTCGCACAAAATGTCCATGCTAAAACATTCCCTTTACAGGGCGCGCCAGGGAAATTACTCAGATCTTGGGTTCGATCCGTTGGGGGGTGCAGGAGGATGCTGTTAAGATAGGCGCCGGGTAAAAGTCGGAGTAAAAATTGAGTCAGCGTTACGAATTTCTGGGTAAATCTATATCAGGTCCCTTCACGATTCCCTCCGGCATTATTGCCACAGCGGCGCCGATTATTCAGTACCTGTTCGATCGGGTGCCGGAAATAGGCGTAATGACGACTAAAAGTATTGGGCCGGTGCCTCGCTCGGGTAACAGGGAGCCAATCATGACCCAGTATGCGCCCGGTTGTTTTATGAATGCGGTAGGGCTTACAAACCCTGGTGCCGAGGCATGTTTGGAACAGCTGGCAGCCTTGAGAGTCCCGGATGACAGATTTCTGCTGACGTCGATATTCGGCGCCAGCGTGGAAGAGATAGTCGCGGTGGCCCAATTGCTGGCACCTGTTTCAGATGGCCTGGAACTTAATCTGTCCTGCCCCCACGCGAAAGGGTACGGCATGGCTATGGGCCAGGATGCCGGGTTGGTGAAGGAAATTATTCAAGCGGTCAAGGCTGTTGTAGACATCCCTGTTGTGCCAAAACTGACGCCCAATGTGCCAAACATCGCCGAAATCGCTAGAGCCGCAGTAGAGGGTGGAGCGGATGCTTTGTGTGCTATCAATACGGCTGGGCCTGCTTACTACACGGCTTTTGGCAAGCCTGTCCTGACTAATGAGCTTGGGGGGATGTCTGGCCGTGGCGTGTTACCGATTGCCCTCAAATGTATTAGGGAAATGCGTGAGGCCGTGGATGTCCCCATTATAGGGTGTGGGGGGGTTGCGACCCTGGATAATGTGAAGGCGATCCGAGACGAGGGTGCCAGCATCTTTGGAATAGGGTCGGCATTGACGGGTATGAATTCAGATGAAGTCGCGGAGTATTTCAGCGAAATTCAGTCCGGTTTGGAGAAAGATGAGTCGTCGGCCGGGGAACTGATCGCCGTCGATATGGACTTTGAGGCCTATACCCTCGTCAGTAATGAGAAAGTCTGCGAGGATATTACGATCCTGACCTTTGATCGTAAGATTGGCGTTCAGGCAGGAGAGTTCGTGTACGCATGGATACCCGGCCTTGGAGAGAAACCATTTTCGGCGTTAACGGATGATCCCTTTGCGCTGGTGGTGATCGACGTTGGAATCTTTACTAATGAATTGCTGAAATGTCAGCCGGGATCAAAAGTTTACGTGCGTGGACCACATGGCGTCAAAGTCGCGCCACCGAAGAACTCGAAAATTGTCGCCGTGGCGGGTGGCACGGGTCTGGCAGCGGTCTACCAGATAGCACGAGATTTCGGTAACGCGGAAGTTTTCCTAGGTGCACGAACTAGTGACCGGTTGTACTTTAAGGACGAGTGCGCCGCTATTGCTAGCACTCATATCGCGACAGACGATGGCAGTGAAGGTTTTTACGGTGTTGTTACGGCACTGCTGGATGACTGGCTGAAAGTGAAGTCTGAGGACGAACTACAAGAGCTTGTTTTCTACAATTGCGGGCCCGGGCCTATGGTGCATGCAGCTATTGAGGTTCAGCGTCGATACGTTAGTGATGATCGGATATTCAGCGCCATTGACTATCTTACCAAGTGCGGGGTTGGCATTTGTGGAGCCTGCCACTCGCCGGATGGTCGCCGTATTTGTGTAGATGGTCCCTTTCTTTCAGCATCTCTCTAAACGTTCTTTAGTGTTTCATCCCGCGCTTTCCTGATCATTCTTTGAGTGTCTGTTCCAACTCGCTCACCATTTGGTCGAATACTTCGATAGTGGCGATAACCGGTGCTGGGGTTGTCATATCGATACCCGCCTTCTTCAGCAATGCTATAGGGTAGTCGTTGCTTCCTGAGCGCAGGAGATTCAGGAAGCGCTCCCTCGCAGGTTCCCCTTCTTTTAGGATCATTTTCGCGAGAGCGGTGGCTGCGACAAATGAAGTTGAGTATTGGTAGACATAAAAATTGTCGTTCCTAAGAAAGTGCGGGATTCGACTCCAGGTGCTGTCAACCAGTGGATCCATCCGCACTGAATCACCATAGTAAGCAAGGTGAGTGTCGTGATATATCTTGTTCAGGGATTCTTTGGTTAGCGCTTTACCGGACTCCACTGCAGCATGTGCCTGCATTTCGTAATCAGCAAACAATGCCTGGGTATAAAAGCCGCCTCGGAACTCGTCTAGGTAGGTTTGCAGAAGGAAGACTTTGTCTTCTTTCGTTTCGGCTTCGCTTAGCATCTTTTGGAACAGGATCGCCTCGTTGGTCATGGAAGCGATTTCCGCAATAAAGGTACGATAGCTTGCATAGGTGTAGGGTTGTGCTTCGGCCGCAAGACTCGAATGGATCGAGTGCCCATATTCATGAGCGAGTGTTGAAACGCTGCTGAAGGTACCGTTGTAGTTCATTGACAGGTAAGGCTTTGACCGGTAGGTGCCCCAGGAATAGGCACCACCGCGTTTACCCTGTGACTCATAGGCGTCTACCCAGCCTTCGCTAAAGCCTTTCCAGTAGGTGGTGACATACTCCTTTCCAAGTGGCGTCAGGGCGTCGGCCACGATCTGTTTGGCCTCTTCAAACGAGACGTCTTTGATGGCTTCTTCACCGATAGGTGCGGAGGTATCCCAGGGTTGCAGGGTTTCTACATCCAGCGCCGCGCGGCGAATTTCCATATAGCGCTGCAGTGGACCTGTGCCCTGCCTCGCCGCCTTGATCAGGTTGGTGTACACCTCTGTAGGAATGGCATTGCCATAGGTGGCTGCTTGCAGCGCTGAATCGAAGCCGCGAATTTTCGCCTGGAATACCCGCGCCTTGACGTGACCTTCGTAGTTGGCAGCCAGCGTGTTACCCATGCGCTCGTATTCCCCATAGACACCTTTCCAGGCATCTTCCCTGACCCGCCGATCCGTTGAACTCATGAAGGCCGCGTAACGAGCTTTTGTCAGCTCTACGGTGTTGCCTTCTGCATCGACGATCTCGCCGTACCTGATGTCGGCGTTGTTGAAAGCGCCGTAGACACTGCTGAATTTTCCAAGTGCGTCACTCGCACTGGCCAGAATTTTTTCTTCAGCCTCGCTGAGCGTGTAATTCCGCATACGAAGCTGCTCGTCGATAAAATGACGATAGATGCCCAGTCCCTTCGTAGCGCTGATCATTTTTTCCAGCTTTTGCGGTGGAATCGCAAGAAGTTCGGGCCTCATATATGAGGTTGCTTCGTTGTATTTCGTTGAAAGTGTTCGGGCGCAGGAAAAGTTCGCACTGTTCTCGCCTACCCGCATGTCTTCATAAGACTTGAGTCCGGCGTACACAAAAATATCCGAGATCAGCATTTCGATCTCTTCCATTTTCTGGATCGCAGCAAGCAGTGTTTTACCATTATCGCCAAGGTGCCCCTGGTAGGATTCAATCTCTGGTAAAAGCGCGTTGTACTTTAGGATGTCTGCTTCCCAACTATCAGTGGAAACATACATGTCAGCTAAATCCCACTTATATTCCGTCGCGATCTCGTCGCGCTCTTTTGGTTCTTCAGCGTAAAGTGGTGAGGCACATACTAGAAGGATGACAGGGATCAGCTTGCTTATGTCTTTCATGTGGTTCTGGCAGCCTTTTCTTGACGAAGTGAGTTAAATAGTCGGTTTGCGGGGCGGCATTCAGTGTGTGATGCTAACTGAAAGTGGCGGGCGAAGAAATCGCCTTGCGTCGGGCAGCGTGCTATGTGGAATGAAAATGGTTGATATTGATACAGGGACAAACGAGCTTCTCTGTCGTATTGAGGACAGGGTAGGGGTGGTTACGTTAAATAAACCGCACAAAAAGAATGCGCTTGGCGATGTCTTGACGCCCGCGTTGCGGTCTGTGTTGCTGGCCCTTGGGAATGACCAGCGCGTAGGTTGTGTCATGATCACCGGGGCAGGGGACGCGTTCTGTTCAGGTGGCGATGTCAGCGGGATGGGGGCCGATGGAATGCTGAAACCCCGAGATGAACGTGTCGCAGAGTTGTTCCAAAAGCAGGAAACGTTGACCCTTCGGATTCATGAACTGGGCAAGGTAACGGTTGCCGCGTTGCCTGGTGCAGCGGCAGGTGCTGGATTGTCGATAGCACTTGCCTGTGACCTCAGGGTCGCCTCGAGCAATGCGTTTATCACGACTGCGTTTAGGAATATTGGTCTTTCCGGTGATTATGGGGCGAGCTGGTTCCTCCCTCGGCTGATCGGGTTGTCAAAAGCCAAGGAGTTATTTTATACGGCGAGGCGAGTCGGTGCTGAAGAAGGCGAAAGGCTGGGCCTTTTTAATCAGGTGTTTCCTGAGGAAACTTTTCGCGCTGATGCTTTCAACTATGCCAGGGAGATTGCCAACGGGCCATCTGTTACGCTTTCGCGCATGAAGACAAACCTCAATCAGGGTGTTAATCAGGATTTGAAGGCAAGTCTGCTGCTTGAGGCGCAGCAGTTGATCGACAGTGTCGGGTCCGCTGAAGCAAAAGAAGCAATCGATGCGTTTATGAAAAAACGGACGCCGAAATTTCACCCCTAGTTGGAGTTAATGTATGAAGTATTTTTTGGTCCTGTGGGTCTCTCTGCTTGGGCTTCAGGCACGGGCAGATGAAGTAAAACAGATTGAAGAGCTGTATGCGCAATGGCGTGAAGCGGTCGCAACGGCGGATATTCCTTCGTATGTGTCTGTTTTGGATCCGGATATTAGATTAATTCCGCCGGGCGCAGACGTGATTGAGGGCGCGGCTCATTATGCGCAGTTTCTGACGCCGGTGTTTGAAGCAGCGACCTATAGAATAGAAGTCATTACGCCGCCCATGGTTGAAGTTCTGGATGATATCGCGATAGCCGAGTACGAGTATGTAATTCACCTTGAGCTTAAAAACCCGGCTCAAGGTGTTACAGAGGCAGGCGCCCTGACAGCAAGTCGTACGGAAGCAAGGTACTTTGATGTGTTGAGAAAGAACGAATCTGGTGAGTTTCGCGTTTGGCGCCACACGTGGCAGTAGTCTAAAGGGTACAGCCTAAGGGGGACAGTCTAAGGGGGCGGAGGGGATTAACCTCCGTTCCCTTTTAAACGCGGCCTTTTTAAATGATGTAGGGATTTCAGCAGCGTTTGAGTGACCAGTTTTCTGTGTGTACGATTCTATCGCCTTTGTTCAAGGTGACAAGGGGGGCGAGGCTTTCCAGTTCAAGCATCTCTCCGTCAGTAAATATTTCCAGATTGCAGTTGCCATCCGGATAGGTAGCATCTTGATGATAGTCGATTGTTTTTGAGAACCGGTAGCCTTCAACTTCGTAGTGTGCGCTTTGCAGCTGATGTAGAAAACCAAGCTTTGTGGAAGGCATATTGGCATCCTGACTGATTTCCAATCGATCTGCACACCAGTTAAAACGGGGGTCCGTCAGGTTCGTGTACGCCCATAAAGACATCTTTCGGTTTGGCAGTAAGTTCAGGTCTAGGTCACGCCCAGCGTTCCGTTCTGTTGCCGGCAGGTCGTTTGGGTGAAGGTTTCTGGGCGGCATTGGTATAATCGCTTTGCCACCGGCCTTGAGTACCGTCAGACCCCAGGGGGCGATGCCGGAGCTCATATCTTTGGTGGCCGAAATGCTGTGATTGAGCGTAACGCTGGATGTTTTTTTATCGAGAATAATTTCAATTTCTTTCTCGATGCCGCTTTCAGCTTCCGCGGGTGTCCGCAGGCAGACATGGTTTTCATCCATGAGTGTAAACGAAACCGGTTGGTTGTCAGGGAAGTAGGATAAGGTTGTCTCCGGTGCCATCCACAGGCGATGACCACCCCTGATCTGCCAGTCTGCTTCTCCGGACGTTCCCAGTTGATCATCAAATGTTTTGAATACGTTCAGCCCGCCCTGGTGGCGGTAAGAGATGATACGCGGCCCAACATCCAGGGTAATCAGTAGCTCGACTTCATTGTTTGCGAGCACCAACACTTGCTTCCAGCCCATGGCCGGTCTGATTTCTGCACTCATCGGTTTACTGTCACTCCATTAGAATTAACGAACACTCGTCATTGTGGTCACACCTTTTCAAACCATATTGTTCAAAAGATGATGGCCAGTATGGTGTCTGTGATTGTGATCAGCAATGCCGCGATGAAGGTGGTTCCGATGCCTTCAATCTCGAAGTCTTCTAATAACTGGTCGGTGATCCACAATAGAAAGGCATTGATGAGGATGAGGAAGACCCCCATCGTGATGATGATAAATGGCAGCCCGAGCAGTTTGAGAATGAACCCAAGCGTTATGTTGATCAGCCCATAAACGATAGCGACCATGACAGATGTGCCGTAAGAGTCGACATGCATGCCAGGCAGGCTTCGGGCAATTAGCAGAATGACGGCGCCTAGGCACATGAGGTGAAGTATTAAATCAAGCATGGGTAGTTTTCCTTTGTATCCTTACAGTACAAGTTTCGTGCCGGATTATAAGCTGTTGAATTAATTAGCTTATAGGTTGATCGTTTAGTGAAAATAGCGAATAAGTGCGTAATTTGGCCACACCGGAAAACGCGTCAACTGGAATCGGGATGACTCCATTGGGGGGCTGGTAATGAATTGATTTATTCGAAATGTCACCGAGGGCTATTCTACAGGTTGATTTCCCTCCTTGATCGCCAAGGGGCAAACTAGGGTCTTTATCACAACCTGAAGGTAACCAAAATGCTGGATCTACATTACTGGCCCACGCCAAATGGCAAGAAAGTCACTATCCAACTGGAAGAATGTGGCATCGAGTACCAGCTGGTTGAATGCAACATTGGTAAGGGGGACCAGTTCACTGACGATTTTCTTTCGCTTAACCCTAACAACAGAATGCCGACCTTAGTGGATCATGATCCTGTCGATGGACAGGGACCCCTTTCGGTATTTGAGTCTGGTGCAATTATGCTCTATATCGCTGAAAAGACAGGCCAGTTCATGCCTGCTGATGCTCGCGGGAGGTACAATGTCATGCAGTGGGTGATGTGGCAAATGGCAAACCAGGGACCGAAAACCGGTGAGTGCGGCCACTTTCGTAGACTCGTCGACGATCAGGGGGACCAGTCTTATGCGGTGACCCGGTTTACGGATGAGGTTAATCGGTTTTATGGTGTCTTGAACAACCAGCTTTACAACCAGCGTTACCTTTGCGGTAACGAGTACACGATCGCTGACATGATCTGCTACCCATGGACCATTAACTGGGCAAGCCAGGGGCAGGACATCAGTGAGTTCAAGTATTTCAAACGATGGTTCGAAGAACTGGGTGATCGCCCTGCTGTCCAAAGAGGCATGGCTGCAGGATCAGAACTGCAAAATGACTTTTCCAAAATATCCAAGGAAGAAGGCGTTAAACTTCGAGCGCTACTCTACAACCAGCGTGCCAGACAGGCACCTGAAACGGGGGGGATTGAAAAGTGATCAGTGTTGTCACCGAGTTGACCTACGTTACTAGAGATCAGGGGCGGCCTGGGCTTTACCATTATAAACATGGGGCAGATGAGCCTGGACGGGCGTCTAGAGCGCCGACAGAGGCGATGTCGGTTAAAGGCTATCGT